>Ga0209723_1000475_pt1 | contig 74167 bp, 59 predicted proteins | sample BiotimSIPDNA_2_FD_185750 | JGI IMG/M metagenome (GOLD analysis project Ga0209723, IMG submission 185750) | Anaerobic biogas reactor microbial communites from Washington, USA - Biogas_R2 time_0 SIP DNA (SPAdes) (version 2) | ecosystem: Engineered > Bioreactor > Anaerobic > Unclassified | place... | reverse complement strand
CCGATAATCCAGAAATGTGTTCTGAGTACTCACATTTTATTGATATCCTAAAAACGTCACAGTGAATATGATACCCCAAAAACAACTGCTATTATTAATGCGGTCTTCATTATTTTATACACAAATATTTTTTAAAATTTTCTTTTTTCCCGCTGCCATGAAATCCATATTTTAATAACGCTGTCATAGCAGGTCCGGAAATATCTGTTCCTCTGTCGTTGTTTATCTTCAGATATGTCCCTTTCAATTCTAATGATAAGAAACTGAACTTAGTTAAAAAGTACATAAATTCAATACCAATATTTACGTTAGGTACGATAAAAGATTTTGAAGGAATTTCTTTTTCAATATCTTTTTTTAATGCATCCCATCCAGCTATAGCGAAACCTAATCGTAATGGTATTTTATGTTTTGATTTTTCCATAAGAAAACATGCTACATCGAGACCAATATAACCTCCGAAAAAATAATTAGTTAAAAAGGCTCTCCCATCTTTATATACAACATATTCGTTATTAGATTTTAGCATTTTCATATAGAAAGTCCAGTCAACCATGATCTTTCTTTTTTTATACCCGACGAAAAATCCAAAAGCGGGATGGTTTCCTACAAGAGACATATTTCCAAATGGCACCCAGATACCACTTTGCAAACCGATATTCAACTCATGCATATTTTTATATTTCATATATTCCTTATTGAAAGTTTTTTGTATTTCACTTTCCGTTTTTGCATATGACAATGCAATGAAATCATCGAATCTTTGAGAATAGGCAAGAAGAAAAAGATCAACATCTGTTTCAGCATGTTTTTTAGAGAGATATAGTGAATCTGCAAGAGCAATGGTCATGCTATCAAATTCTGGCAGTAAAGGATAATTGAATCTCTGGTTTATAATAATCTCTTTTTTGGGATCAGCATTAATGACAATTCTTCTTTCCCGGAAATCTAAAAGATAGTAGACAGTATTTGAATCAATAAATTCATTAATATTTTCCCCTTTAATTATTTTATCGATAATTCTATAACGTCTTAAGGGTTCATTATCTCCACAATATTTTTCCCAGAATTCCAGAACCATCGTTAAGGAATCGATTTTGGATTCCTTTCTAAAACGGACAATTTGTTTTCCCGAATTATACCAAATATCCCAACAATCAATTCTGGCTGGCAAAGTTAATAATGAATCAATAGTTTGTGATGTGCATAGTTGCACTAAAAGGAAAAACATGATACCTGACATAGGCAAAAAAACAATTCCAAATTGCCGATTGAACCTGATAAAAATATTTGAGCCTGACATATAAATGCTCTTTCTTTTACTTATTTCGATTTATTATAAAGATTGTACTTGCAGTAAAATCGGTTACCTTTTCAATATAAATTGCCATAAGCATCTTTGCCAATTTTATTCCCTAATTAAATCTGCCGATTATACTGATAAACTCGTATATTTACCAAATATTATAAGTTGTACTACAGGTACTTCAAACTGATACAAAACTGATTCGATTCATCATTGGCACCATGTTTCAATATCCTGCCATTATTTACTTTTATTTCATACAGTTCTTTTGCAGACTGCTGAAGCTGCGGGTCGTAGGAACACGACATATCAGACTCCAGTCTCAAGACAAGAGCCCTATAAAGGGCATCCGATTTTCATCAGCCGCATTTGCCGCAATCGTATACTCATTTTTGCGAAGCCTGGTTATAGCATCGTTTAATACTGCAATTGCCTCTTCGCTTTTCTGAATAGTTTTGCCAAGAGCTTCAGATGGAGTTGATTTTGTCTTCACTGTAGACAGCACTCTGGATACCGCTGAAGCCAGTGCCTTCCATTACTTATAGAACAACTTTTTTGGATTCTTTTAATCATAGAATACCTCCATGAAGTAAAAATGTATGTGAATAGATAATGCGACTAAAACCTCAAAGAATCATTCTTCTGGTTCATCTGATCAAATTTCCAACTCATCCGATAAAAATAAAGATGCACATTCGTCATTATTTCTAATTTGTCCGGATTGAATTTTCCTTTATTCGATAAAAATTGAATTCTATCCAAAAATTGGTTCAATTTATCCAATTTATCAATAAATTCATACGACTTTTTTGGATTTAATCCGGATTATTTTTTTATTTCAATCGATTTAATATTTTGGTTCATGCGATTATTTTTTTAATTTAGCCGGCATATTTTTTTATTTTGGTTGATTTAAGATCGAATCAAACTGGAAAAAATCAGTAGCGGTTTTCCTTTTTTACTTTGAATCAGTAAAAAATGAACGCTCATTATGGATTTATGTTTCCTGAGGTCCTTATTTATTCTTCTGTAACTGCGGAAGAGAAAATAGCGGAAGACTACTTACCACCTTTCTGGCGGCAGTCTGTTAAATAAAGTGGACAGATATAAAGAAGAAGACAGTAGACAGGTATTGTCCTGATCAGGAATCAAGGTTACCCGGTTGTATCAGGAGGCCTTAAAGTACTGCTTTCTGGAGATTCTGGAAGCGAAATCATAACCTGTGAAGGTTTTCTCTGATTCTCAACTGTTTGCTGGTCTTTTTCACTTTTCTTCTGATCATTGAGTGCTTTTTTATTACGCCTTGCTCTGGCAGCAGCTTTGCCAAGTCGGACATGGTACTCGCTATAGTAGAGAGAATGTCTCGGATCATCTTCATCGAATATATACTGCCCCGCTTCATATACCTCTTTGAGAGCTTGCCTGAAATAGGTCCAGGCTTTATAATAGACAACTTTTGCAGAACGGATCTCATCAGGTTCGATTACCATTCGGGCAAGGATATCGGAGAGTTTTTCGAAAAGTTCTGCAGAGCGCTCTATCAGAGAAAGATCTGCATGAATCTCCTGAAGCTTCTCCCTGTTTTCCTGCGCCAGTCTGCTTATGGAAAGAAAATCCATCAACCAGTCATGCCTGCTGCGTCCACTGATTATACTCTTTAAAGCATCGGAAAGATCGTTATCCTCCCTGAATGCCCTTTTGAGTGCTTTCAGCAAGTTTTGTCTCACTTTTTTTGCTTCTGGTTTCAGTTCTTTCCACTCTTGTTTCGCGGTTGACTGCTTATTTACGTGGGTAATCATCTCCACTGCACTCCAGATCATTGCTCCGGCACGTGCTTCAAAGCTGTCAAGATAGTGGAGTTTAATTCCTGAAAGTTCAAGCTTAGCCCTGTCTTCTTTTATAAGAGCAATAACCCGGTTTGCCTCTCCCACTGCTTCTTCGACAGGCATTGGTGGCGGAGCATACTCTGTTATGGCGGAAATCTGAGGAAGTAGCGATTCGTAGTACTTTTTCTGTTGGGGCATTACTGCTACTGATCTGATGGGAGCATCTGTCATAGATTACCTCCTTTAGACAGATTTGAGGTGTTTGTTTTTGCCCGCGTCAAATTCTATGTAAGAAAGGCAAATCTGTTTGCGACCTGTTCTTTTTTGAGTCTTACAAAAAGTGAACCTAAAACTACCAGAGAGAATAACAATGGAAACAATTAAAAACGAAACAGAACTCGAGCGAACGGGATATTGTTAAAACAAGATATTCGATTTACTGTGGGTTGGCAATAGTTTTTTTTATTAAAGTCTCCCGATGCCCTATAAATCCAGCCCCCTAAATTCTGACAACACATGTAATATCTGACTTGTTTTCAGATAGATTGTCGACGAAATCCTCATGTGCCATTAGTAAGGATCTTTTAACGAGGAGGAAATTTCTGGCGACTTTCATTACACTTCCTTGTTGTTATTGTCTCTTTTGATATTATCAATAATCTGTTCAATTTCCTCATTACTAAACCCGGTAATTTCCCTGATGGTTTTCCAGCTCATTCCCTTTTTTAACATCCTTTGAATAATGTGGTATAGCCGCTCTTTATTCTCGATACTTATCTGCTTAATTACAGTGTCTTTTTGTTCAATCACCCGCTCTTTTTGCTCAATCTTCTGTTTATACACTATGCTTTTTTGCTCAATTTCCTTGTGCAATTTCCTCTCAATTTTCTCTCTTTTCAGTCGCTCTTCTTCACGTAACAGATCTGCTATCGTTTCCATATATACCTCGCCACCACTGTGCTCTTTAGCTACTATTTTCCAGAACTGAACTGTTAACCCCTTGTTAATCACAGAAGCAAGATAGATTAACACCACTTTCAAATAATCATAATCCCCATTTGGAATCTTTTCTGATAACCTTATAATTTGGGGCAAAACATTTAAAACATCTGGACTTCTGCTATGTTTGAGTGCCAACAGCAGCATTTTTAACTTATCACGTCCACCGCAGTAGCCTGCTACGGTTGGACTGTCTTTAATCAGCTCTGGATTAAATACCGATAAATCCAGAATACATTTCCTGAAATCATCGATATACCTTTTGATCTCCTTAAAAATTTCGAATAACTTCTTTACACTATTGGCGAAATTACGGGGGTATTACCATTATATACAATAATTGGAATTACAACCGGTAAACGATTAAATGTTTCATCCTGCTGTTTCTCATGCAGAGCCCAGATTTCAATTATATAGCGAAATAATTTTTTATGAATTTTTTTATCCGGTGTGCTCTTATGTTCAAAGAGCAAATATACCCATTGATCATTTTTCAATAGCTTGAACCGATAAAGAACATCTGATCGGTGTTCTTTCAGCCTTTGGTCGATCCAATCGTCTTTAACGATTTCCAACGTTTCCCAATCTATATGGTGCATAACAGAAGAAGGAAATATTAAGAGAATAAATTCCCTGCAGATTTCTATATCTTGCATCGACTCTCGGAACAGGCGATCGTGGGCATGCTGAATATGGATCAGGGAGGAATTATTTTGGCTGTTTTTTGAAGGGGGCATATAGAAGCATCATCTGTGCCATGAAAATACCCTAAGATACTCAAAGCTTTTATGTCTGTTTTTAGTAAATGAATCTACGAAATCTGGTGAAATTATGAATGCACTTCCATAAGTAATTATGTTTGCTCCGTCCCCAAGAGGAAGACGTCTATCGTTACGACCCAATTTTGCTCGGAGGAATTTTTCGTACTTATCTTTATGCGAAGTGCGCACCTGAATCTTTTGCAACTGATTGGCAGATTAGTCCTTTAGCTGCATGCTGGATTGCACTTCGATAAGTTATTAGGTTTGCTCCGTCCCCAAGAGGAAGACGTCTATCGTTACGACCCAATTTTGCTCGGAGGAATTTTTCGTACTTATCTTATGCGAAGTGCGCACCTGTATCTTTTGCAACTGATTGGCAGATTAGTCCTTTAGCTGCATGCTGGATTGCACTTCGATAAGTTATTAGGTTTGCTCCGTCCCCAAAAGGAAGACATCTATCGTTACGACCCAATTTCACTCGGAGTAACTTTTCGTACTTATCTTATGCGAAGTGCGCACCTGTATCTTTTGCAACTGATTGGCAGATTAGTCCTTTAGCTGCATGTTAGGTTGCACTTCGATAAGTAGTTAAGTTTGCTCCGTCCCCAAAAGGAAGACATCTATCGTTACGACCCAATTTCACTCGGAGTAACTTTTCGTACATATCTTTATGCGAAGTGCGCACCTGAATCTTTTGCTACATTCAGCAGATCAATCCTTTAGTAGCATGCTGGATTGCACTTCGATAAGTTGTAAAGTTTGCTCCGTCCCCAAGAGGAAGACGTCTATCGTTGCGACCCAATTTTACTCGGAGGAATTTTTCGTACTTATCTTTATGCGAAGTGCGCACCAAAATCTTTTGCAACGATTGGCAGATTAGTCCTTTAGCTGCATGCTGGATTGCACTTCGATAAGTAGTTAAGTTTGCTCCGTCCCCCAAGCGAAAAATCTCCCATCTATTCCTTAAACTCTTTTTCCCCTTCGGTCTGTATTTTGCTTTTCCGTTATTACCCCGTCCTCTGTCCACCTTCCATAGCAGAACAGCGAAGGAAGGTAGCAGACTACTACAAAGGGTGGCCTAAATCACAACCTTTAAAAATCAGATTAGCTTCTCCTGGAGATCCATGCTTCATGCCATTAAAAAAGGTGATAGATCTCGCTCCACATTCCTGTTAATCTTAATAATTGCCTCCCCCGCTCTCTCCCTTATCCCCCTTCCCCCACCACCGGTCGTACCTAATTACAATAGAATACCTATTGGCCAAATCGAAGCATCTGAAGCCGGAGCCTACGTTGCCCGCGCCTCAGGTATCACCGCCGCCTGGTATAATCCTGCAGGATTAGGTTTAACTCAAAGATTCGCTCTCAATGCCAGTTATAACGGTTTGGAACTGATGAATTTCTGCTTTAAAGATTTCTCAAACGCTCTTCGCTCATTTAATATCGAAGGAACACCAGGATTTCTGGGAGTGGTTGCCAAACTTAAAAGTCCTAGCCCATTGAGTCTGAGCATCGCTTTGAGTCAACCGGTTTTCTGGCAATCGACTTTCGATGCTACTTCACAAACAGATAACAGCAGTTTCGATCTCTCGATTTTTAACGATGTTTACTTTACTACCTATTATCCGGCTGTTGCAGCAGGATTGGCTTTTAGTAAAAACTTCCGCTTTGGAATTGAAGTCAGTTTTCCCTACACCAGTTTAAATGTCGATCAATCCCTGTCCGGACATCCAGTGTCTTCCGATCCACTCGATTTTCTCCTATCCTTTCACACAAATGGAACAATCATTCACCTGACTGCTTCAGCAGGAATACAACTGCAAATAACCGACATCATCCAGTTTGGTGCGACTTTCAGAACTCCTGGGGTTGGACTTTTCCGCAACGCCTGGATCTATTATGATTTTATGATTCACAAAGAAGATACTGTAATATCCGTTTCTTTAAGAGATACCAGTGCAATATTCCAATATAAACAACCTGCCCAATTTTCTTTTGGTTTGTCTTACTCTAAAGATAGATGGTCTTTTGAGCTGGATCTTAACCTTTATCAGGGTTTTGGCAAATACACTGTGCTGCGAAGCAATGAAAATGCAATAAGTGAAACATTCAATGAAACCGATGGTACGATTGTTTCAGAGATTCCGTTTCCCAATTATTTCTATGACAATGAGATGGTGATAAATGCATCCATCGGAGGCAATTATCAGATCACTGAACACCTGAGATTACATGGGGGTTTCTGCACCGATTTCTCTCCGGTAAACCCTGTGAATACCAATATTTTCAGAAGTATAGATCTTTTTAATTTCACTTTTGGCGTTTCTGCAGGCCGAAGAAATTTTACCGGAGCGCTTGGTATCCGCTTTAATTTAGGTTCATCCGATTCTTTCGTTACCGGTGAGAATCTTCTGGATATTCCGCTCAGCACCAGACTCATATTCCGTTCTTTTTCGCTTATATGGGCGGTTACGCTGGGCTCATAATGTTATTTTCAACGATACTCCTCATGTCAAATAACATACAACAGGGGTTAAAATGATGAACACTACCTTGCGTCTTAATGAATTATCAGGAATTATTATTGATACAGCTTACCACATACACAAGGAACTTGGTCCAGGGTTACTTGAAAAGGTATATGAGGTTATTTTAGCAAAACAACTGCAGAAAGAAGGATTGTCAGTAGAGAGGCAGAAACCTGTACCAATAGTATATGAAGGAGAGTCGTTTGATGAAGGTTTTCGTGCAGATTTGATCGTTGAGGAACACATAATTATCGAATTAAAGTCAGTGGAAACATTAGCACCTGTACATAGCAAACAAATGTTGACATATTTACGTCTGCTTGATTTAAGGCTTGGTTTATTATTAAATTTTGGTGCTCCTTTAATGAAAGATGGTATTATAAGAATTGTAAACAAACTTACTTATTAATAAATGTCCTATTGCATTTCCCTCTGCGGCTTTGCGGCTCTGCGTGAGACAACCCCTTTTCCCAGGATTCCGGACAGGCTCACACAGAGCCGCTGAGACGCAGAGAAAGAATAAAGCAGTCGAAATGAACAAACAGGTTTAGCATCTCAAAGCGTGTAAGCAATTGGCATGTCCTTCTCATTTAGTCATTTCAAATGTCTGTAAGAAATCTTGTCCACATCACTTTGCTTTGCGTTTTACATCTCCCCTCTGCGGCTTTGCGGCTCTGCGTGAGACCTTTCTCCCTGAGTCAGCTCAGAGTGTAAGCCACATCGAATGCAGTTCTTATCGCAAATGCCACTTTCGAAGGAAAAACCGCATCACCTACAACAAATGTCTTGTCAAACATCTCTTTCCATTGTCTGATCTCATTAACAAGAGGTGAAAGGCCCAGTGAAAGAACGGTATAATCTGCACTAAGCTGTTTTTTCTCTCCTGTTTCAAGGTTTTCCAGCTCGACTGTGTCTTCTTTTATGGATTCCAGTTTATGGCAGGTCAATATTTGGATATTCTTATTGTCTTCAAGACGTTTTAACATCGCAGTTCTGGTTATCTCGTTCTCGTTAGTGGCCAGTTCCGATTGCATTTCGATAATGGTGACCATACAATTTTTATTTGAAAGCAGTTCTGCCAGCTCACATCCGGTCATACCTCCACCAACTATTGAGACTCTTGATTTATCCTGAATAAGAATGGGGTTATTGAGGACTTCAATTGCATTAAAAACGTTCTCATTATTTACTCCTGGAATAATTGAAGGAACTATGGGCTTTGCACCTATTGACACAATCACCGCATAAGGATTATCATTGCTCTTTACCTGTTGAGGTTGAGCATTGACTCCGGTTTTTATTTCGATATTGAGTTCCTCTACATTTTTTAGAAGAGAATTCTGATACCACTTTATTACTTCCTTATCAGGAGGTTTGCAGCCAGGAATAAGCTGTCCGCCAGCCTCGTTTGACTGCTCATAAACCACCGGCTCAAAGCCACGTAACTTCAAAACCCGCGCAGCTTCCATACCCGCTGGCCCGGCACCGATAACAGCCACCTTTCTTCCCATTCCATCCTTTTTGAACTCCTGGAATTCTAGTTCCCTTCCTGTGCGGGCATTTACAGCGCATTCGATTTTACGCATCGAGAATATCGAATCTATACAATGCATACACCCGATACAGGTAACAATGGTATCTTCATTTCCCGATTGCGCTTTCATTGCCCATTGAGAATCACAGAGATGGGCTCTTCCCAGCGCGACAAAGTCGGCTTTCTTCTGACTGAGAATCTCTTCAGCTTTCGCAGGACGCTTGATTGCACCTACCGCTATGACCGGAATATTCAAACCCTGCTTTACTTCCTGAGCAAGATAGCTTTTCCATCCCTCTTTATACATATAAGGCTCGATAATAACCGGCATGCTTTCGTAGGTACCACTGCTGACATGCAATGCATCCGCACCAGCATCTGCAATCGCTGCCCCGATTCTTCTTCCCTCCTGAAGATTAATACCATCAGCGATAAATTCATCCGCACTGAACCGGACTATTACCGGAAAATCAGATCCACATTTTTCTTTGATTCCCTGCAGTATCTCTATGGTGAATCGAAGACGGTCCTTTCCGTACTCATCGGAGCGATGATTACTATGGGGGCTCAGAAACTGATTTATCAAATATCCGTGGGCTCCGTGCAACTCCACACCATCAAAGCCAGCTATCTGAGCCCTTACCGCAGCATCAATGAATTTTTGAACAAGCTCTTTTACCTCTTCGGTAGTTAGTGCTCTGGGCTCGATTCCGATAGCTTTACTGGCGATGGCACTGGGTGCTACTATCTGCTTTCCATCGGTGAAATTAGTGTAGGTCTGTCTTCCTGCATGATGAAGCTGGGCGAATATTTTTGTACCATATTTTTGTACTGCACCGGCCAGACGGCTGAACCCAGCTATGTAGCGATCGTTGTCTAACCTTAACTGACTGGCAAGCGCTTTACCAAACTGATATTCAACAGTAACAATCTCTGTTATTATCAAGCCAGTCCCTCCGGCAGCCCTCTCTGAATAGTAGGCTATCAGGTGATCGGTCATCTCTCCATCAGGACCGCATAAAATGGTGCCCATGGGAGGCATGACCACACGGTTTTTTATTGTTACTGATCCGATTTTTCCCTCAGAAAACAGCAATGGATATTTTGCCATAGAAGTTCCTTTGTGTGGGGTTAAGGACTTTTCTTTTTTTCTGCAAGCGATAATTGTTCCAGAGGGAATTTCTTAGGGAGGGAGAATTAAATTTGTGGGACTGTTTTCAGACTATTTTCAGACTATTTTCGTGGCAACCCTTGTGGTTGCCATTAATCTTAATAAATAACAATAATATTAAAAAGAAAAAAAGGGCAACCACAAGGGTTGCCCCCACAATGATTCCCTCGACGGAAAGAATAATCTATAATCTTCTCAATACTACTGTCACTTCGCCGGTGAGTTCGCCTTTTGTGGCAAACACTATTCCTTCCGGTTCATCGTAACGGAACGAACTTACAAATGAAAGCTCGGGTATCTCAGAAATCATTTGCCAAAAACTCTCCTCTGACCAGGAATACATGTTGTATTCGTCGATAAGAGGGCAACTACACTGGGCGACCCCTTCGGTATTCACTGTACGTCGTACTCTTTCCAGATTCAATTCCGGTTCTGTAGAGAGTACCTCATATTTGAGCCAGGCTTTACCCTGGGGATACACTCCAAAAGGTCCCCACTCTCCCACTAACCAGGGGTATTCGGTATACATATCCATTTCGTGAAAAAAAACAGTAAGCAAAATAATTCCCTGAGAAGAAGTATGGTTTACAACCGATCTCAGGAATCTCTGAAAGGTTTTCTTGTCAGGAATTATTCCGCAGGTTCCGGCCAGTTCAAAGGAAACTTCAAAGGGGCCTTTTTTAAATTGCAGATCACACATATCTCCCACAATGAGCTCAATAGCCTTTCCCGCACATTTTTCCTGAGCATTAGCAATCATCTCTTCACTGATATCATTGCCGGCAACCAATACCCCTTTGTCGGCAAAAAGCGATAACCAGGTGGCCGGTCCGCAGGCAGGATCCATGACTGAACGGGGAGCTCTACCCAATTGATCACAGATGTGTTTGTAGATTGATTCAAATGTATACTGGTCAGGTGTCCTTACCTGATCATAAATTTCCGGAAAGTCATACAACGAAAACGTCTCCATAACCTCTCTCTTTGAATAAACTTCCAGCACATTGAAAGCATACAACCAGAAGTAAACTCTTCAGAAGTATCTCTTCTGTTGAATCACTTTCAATAAGACTGATTCATTGATCTGTAAATAAAATTATTTTGGATTTTGATTTGAACTTTTTCTGAAGGTACAACCTGTATGCAAATTTCCTACATTAAAACAACTGGATTTTTAAAATACTAGTTCTTTTTTGGGTAATGCAAGAGGCAAATACTATGAAAGTCAATCTGGTATAAACGAATGTGTCTGTATTGTATGTCTGGAAAATCCTATTTAGAAAGGATCTCTGCGGTTTTAAGCAGTTGCAGGTCCAGCTCTTTTTTTCTGGAAACAACGGTTTCCAGAGGTGTGGTAATTATTTCACTTTTATGCATTCCAACCAGTACCCCGTAGTTTTTCTGAGCGACAGCTTCAACTGCCGCAACCCCCAGACGAGTGGCCAGAATTCGATCGAAAAGGTTGGGAGTCGCGCCCCTTTGAACATAACCCAAAACCGTTGTTCTGAGTTCAAACCCGGATAATTCTCTGTTATTTAAGAAGTAACGGGACAATTCATCTGCATTGCAGTGAGCGCCTTCCGCAGTTACAATGATCGCGTGATGTTTCCCTCTTTTGTAGGTTTCCTGAATATCGGAAATCATTTTTTGAATGTCGAAATGAATTTCAGGGATAATAATCACCTCTGCACCTCCGGCGATTCCGGCCATCAAGGCAATATAGCCACAATCCCTTCCCATCACCTCTACCGCAAACACTCTTCCGTGCGAAGATGCGGTGACTTTAATTCGATCTATAGCCTCCAGTGCTACATTCAGTGCAGTATCCACACCTATAGTGATGTCCGATCCATAAAGATCATTATCGATGGTGGAAGCCACCCCTATAACCGGAAATCCCATTTGAAACAGAGAAAAAGAACCCTTTTGGGTTCCATTCCCACCAATTATTACCAATACATCGAACCGATTCTCACGAAGTTGTTTCAGAGCCTCTTCCCTTCCTTCAGGGGTCTGAAACTCAGGGCTTCTGGAACTTCCCAGGATAGTTCCACCTGCACCAATTATTCCACCCACATCTCTGAGCCCTATCCGAGAAAAGTCTCCTTCCAGAAGCCCCTGATATCCTCTATGTACCCCAAAAACATCCCACCCTTTATAGATAGCATATCTGGAGATAGCTCTAATCGCAGCGTTCATCCCTGGTGCATCGCCCCCGCTGGTTAGAACAGCAATTTTCATGAGATGTCCTTCTTGCAGATTTATCGAAGCAGAAATAATATCTAAACCTACAAAGATAACCTTCATTGGATTAGATATTATTTCCGATTCCAGTTTAATCAGAACAGATATTATTTACGAAAAGAGAGTTTCCTTTTTCCCTCACTTAACAGAAATTTAAATACCCCGTTAAGTGCACCATAAAAGGCAGCCCACATAATCGCCCTCTTCCATCTTTTAAAAGTCTTTTCCCTCTTTTTTCTTCTCCAGATATTTCTGTCCATTTTTTTTGGATGAAACATCTTAAATACCGGTTGCAATAATGAATGGCTAGCGGTCAGCCTGCACTTTTCCTCATGCATAATTTCACTCCTTTGTATATGAGGTCTAATAATTAATGCAGGCAAAAAGTATACACATTCTGCATAGGAAAATTACACGATTAATGCATAATTATCATATTCTCAGCAATCGAAACACCATCGACGCTGATAATGCAGTGGTACAGGCCATCTGACAGGTTAAAGCTATCAAAAGAGATCGGGTGAATTCCACTGCTTCGCTGATAATGCTGCTCTGTAAATTTGGCCCAGTAAAGCTGAATACAACTATGGAAATTGATGCAGGAGAGTATAGTCTATAGGAAAGCGATTTTTCACCTTTTATAATCTGAAAAGTTCTCCGGTTATTTTTTGCAGCGAGAGCAGTTCTTGAAACTTTAACCGGATCTATGAGTTCAATATCCGCCCAGACAGGGTTACGGTTTGAAGCACTATAGGCAGGATTTCCAGCATCAATAACACGCCACCTGGACAATGGACGAAAAAGAATATGATTAATACCCTGATTTGCAGATATATCAAGAATTTCGCCATTGCTTCCTTTCACATAACCGTATCCGGCTGATTCTAATAATTTCATTGAATTTTCATCCGGTTTTGCATTGAAATCCGCCATGATGACAACAGGGTCATCTGTTGAGATACTGTCAATCCATGAAATTATCTTTTGCATTTATCAGTCGAAGAAAAAATCAGGTCAGTCTTTTCTGAATTCGAAGAGATTGAGAAAGCTGTGCTATTCGGTTCTCGAGCCAAGGGAAATTATAAAACCGGCTCGGATATAGATATCACTCTTTTTGGTAAAAACCTGAAACTGACTACTGTCTACAAAGTTCTGGATAAACTTGACGAACTTTATCTGCCTTACACCTTTGATCTTTCTATTTACGGAAAAATCGATAATCCAGATTTAAAAGAACATATTGCCCGGGTAGGCAAGATCTTTTATCAGAAAAACCGAGACGGTTCTCAAGACAAATGAATAGTTGAAAAGAGATGTGCCACAGTATAATTCTGCAGATATTTCTGAATGTTTATTTCCTGCAGGATTTCTCGGTACTGTTAAAGAATGTCCTAATCACACTTTCCGGACTATCTTCACCCCAGGAATAGTGCAAATCTTCCAGATAATCCCGCAGTATTGTCGAGCTTTGAATCCGGTCCTGCTTTTCTGTGCATAAGCAGACTTGAGCCAGAGATGCCAGGTGCGGCTCGATGGCCATCCTGAACTCATCCAAGCGGGTAAATTTATTATCAATTTTTGCCCTGATCAGCTCTGCAATATTGAGTTGGGGAAATGGATTTACTCCGCAAAGCATCTCGTAAAGCACTGCTCCAAAAGAGTAGATATCTGCCAACTGGTCGATCGGATAACCGTTTACCTGTTCTGGCGGAAAATACTGAAGCGTCCCCACTATACGATCCACATTTACGGTATGCAAACTCGCTTCAACCGGTCTTGCAACACCGAAATCCATTATTTTAACGATACCATCGAATCCGATAAGAATGTTGGACGGTTTGAGATCACGATGGATTATACCTTTGTATTTTTTTCCATATAAAAGTACCTGTTGTGTATGTGCATAAGCTAGTCCACGGGCAATCTGGACTGCAATAGCTGTACATAGAAGAGGTGGTAGAGATTGGAAGAACTGAAGAAAGACCTGAAGAGTAACCCCATCTACATATTCCATTTCCATAAAAGGCAAACCATGCCACTCACCAGTGCCGTGGACCTTTACGATATTGGGGTGTTTAAGATTTGCAGAAATTCTGGATTCGGTTTCAAACCGCTGGTAATTGCTGTGGTCGTTTGAAGGCATCAAAAGTTTAACCGCCCGGTAAGTTTCCAGCGTTTCGCTCCAGATCTTATAAACTTTAGCCATCCCTCCTGTGCCCAACAACTCCACTACAGTACCAGTACCAAGCTTTAGCGGTTCGTTTCCGGATGGAATAATAAGTTGCTCATCCCCCCGAGGCTTCGGTGGAATATCAATCGTAGTCTTTATGTTTTTTTTATATCTGGTATTCAACGGTGAAACCGGCTTTTTAACTGGTATAGAAAATACCGGAATACTGGCAAATGCATCATTATATTGGGGTTGCGGTTCCAATTTTACATCCATCTTTCAATAGCAGGAAAAAAGAAATTCAGGTGAAAAGATGCCATTCATTTTATTGATACTTGCTTTTCTTAAGATTTTATTCATGAATTAAATACTGCTATGGAGCAATCATTAAGCCAACGATTCGGGTTGTAAGAAAAATAATTTATGATTATTTATAAAAAAATAGTTGCACATCTAAACAAACTGTTTTATTTTATAGGTCCTACCTTTGCAAGTCCCTCTTGCAACAATTTGGGTGAAGCGGAAGCGCCGGGTTTTATACCCGGCGATTCTTTTTTTATTACGTAATTTAAGTAAGGTTATCCATCCTCTTTTACAATTCCTCGCTTTAGGCAGTAAGCCTGTATCTCCATTCCGACGATTTCGAGGAAAAATCTTTTTCAAAGCTGTTTTGTGAATGCAAGCCTTATACGGCAGAAAACAGAATAAAAGGGTGGGAAAGATTTCTCAAGTTCGTTCGAAATGATGAAATAAGGGAGCGTTCGAAAAAAACGGAATCAAAGCACAATTCCAGAACCCAAACCGAGGACTTTTTTTGCTCTCAAGTTGTTTATATTATTTTCTTAAAAATCATGATTACCTTCGAAAACGTTTCTAAACAATATGGCAGTACTATTTTGCTGGAATCGGTAACTATATCGATCAACGAAAACCACCGTACCGGTCTGATAGGGGTAAATGGTTCCGGTAAAACCACTATATTAAGAATGCTGGGAGGAGAAGAGCTCCCTGACAGCGGATCAATCAACAAACCATTCGATATGAGAATCGGCTATCTCCCCCAGGAGGTAGAGATCCTAGATCAGAAAACCCCTCTGGAAATAGTGCTCCAGTCTTTTGCCCATATACTGAACTTTGAAGAACAGCTTCAAAGACTCCCCACAGATGGCTCTGCTTTAAAAGAAACTTTGAAAAAAATTGATTCTCTCTGCAGCGCGATGGATTATCATGATGGCTATTCTTTAACTGCCAAAGCACAAATGATACTGGGAGGTCTTGGTATCCCTAAAGAGAACTGGTCACAACCGATCCAGTTACTTTCAGGCGGATATCGAATGAGAACCGTACTGGGAAAACTGCTACTGGAGGCTCCGGATTTTCTCCTGCTTGACGAGCCAACTAACCACCTGGATATGGATTCACTGGTTTGGCTGGAAAAATACCTGGAAAAACAAAAATACGGTATGCTGATTGTCAGCCATGACCGCGATTTTTTAAACCGGATCACCACCAATATTGCAGATATCTGTAACCGTAAAATTACCCTGTATCAGGGAAATTACGATGCCTATATCAGAACAAAGGAAGAAACCGAAGCTGCTCAGCTTAACAGAGCGCGTAATCTGGAAGCTAAAATCTCTCAAAATGAGAGATTCGTTGAACGCTTTAAAGCTAAAGCTTCCAAAGCAACCCAGGCACAATCGAGGATGAAACTGATAGAGAAGCTCCGAACAGAAATGCCTGAATTGAGCCAATCGGCTAAATCTATCCATTTCTCATTCCCTGAACCATCACAATCTGGTGTCATCCCCTTGCAGTTCACCGCAATAAAAGCCGGTTATGATGACAAGACCATATTTTCCGATTTCACCATGTCTGTTAACAGGGGAGATAAAATCGCTATAGTGGGTCCCAACGGGGCCGGGAAATCCACTCTTTTAAAACTTGCTTCCGGCCTTTTAAAACCGATGGCAGGTTCAGTAAAGTATGGCCATAATGTCAGTATCAGGTATTTCGGACAGCACCAACTCGAGCAGCTCGACCCGGAAAAAACTCTTTATCAAACAGTTATTCAGGATTCTATAAACACAGAAAAAACCTTTGTACGGAATATTCTTGGAGCTTTTCTGTTCAGTGGAGATTCTGTAGACAAAACAGTAAAAGTACTTTCAGGTGGAGAGAAAGCACGACTGGTACTTGCCACTATTCTTGCCAGTCCTGGAAACGTTCTTTTGCTTGATGAACCAACCAACCACCTGGATATTAAATCAGTGGAAATGCTGGCAGATGCCATGAAAAAATTCAGTGGCACGATATTGTTTGTTTCCCATGATGAATTCTTCATCTCTTCGATTGCCACCAGAATAATCGAGATCAGACCAGGCATGATCCGGGACTTCCCCGGCACTCTCTCTGATTACCGCACTTATCTGGAGATGCTTTTTCCCAATGATACTACCGAACAGAATAGTTCTTCCCCGAGCTGCCTAAGCTGTAAAAGCGAAACAGATATTAAAGAACAACGGATTAAAGATCGTGAACTTCGTAAAAAGCTTACCCGCTCCATAGAGAGACTTGAGAAAGAGATCTCATCAGCAGAAGAAAATCTGGCAGCACTGCAAACGATTCTTCATGACCCATCGAATGCATTAAATCATGAACTTCTTTACCAGACATCACAACAGATTGATTCACTGCAAACAGAGTTGAACGGGCTTATCAAGCAATGGGAAGAGCGGCAACTGGAACTGGAGGCGATTGTAGAGTAAATTATCGCATATCCAACGTGTATTATTTCCATTTCACACTGTTTCCCGGTTATACTTTTTGAAAGATTTTCAGTAATAATCTGAAATAATGTCATAAACCTCTGATGCAAAAAAAGAGTGAAACTATTATATTTCATAAAATTTTTCCCACATCCTGTCTACAGAAATTACGGACAGGTGTGATGATTTCTGTTTTGAAAGGCTGAAGCAATGGCGAAATTTAGAGGAAAGGCCCTGATACCATGGCCATTCATGAAACAGTACCTGATTCCAGGTTTATTTCATCATTTTGACTCCTGGCACATGATCCCTCAACAGTTTCGGAAATATCTGGGTACTAAAGACCCGCATAAGGATATTGCTGTTGGACAGATCTCTTTACGAGTTAATGAAGTATGCAATCTACGGTGCGGCTCTTGTGGTCAATGGGGTGAAAACGGTCATCTCCGGCTGAAACTGGAGCGTGGAGAACGTCTCGATCAGCTAGATTTTGATGTAGTTAAAAGAATCGTTTTTGAAACCCGCCATGATCGTCCATTCTACTACATCTGGGGTGGTGAACCAACCATGTGGAAACCACTGCTCCCCCTGTTTGAAGAGTTGGCACGCTATAAACTTAAAGGTTCGATAGTAACTAATGCTCAGGATATCGACAGAATCATTGAAGATCTGATAGATACCGGCTCACTGCAGGTCCTTTTTTTGAGCCTGGATGGGTGGGATGCGGAATCTCAAAATCTCATGCGTTCACCTGCAAATGGAAAAAAGTCGGATAACTTTGAAAAAACAATGGCTGTCATAGAAAAAGCCGACAAAATTAAGAAGGATAAAAACCTTCTTTTTCCGCTTATTGTTCCTATAACTGTCATTTCAAATAATAACTATTCTCATCTGGTGGATATTCATAAACTGGTTCTGGACAAAGCTCAGTTGCATCCATTCTACTTTGGCTGGTTCATAACCGAAGAGCGTGCTGCTCTTCATGAAAAGGTTTTCGAAGAACGTTTCGGCACAAAACCTAAGAATCATCGTGGATATCTTAAATCCTGTTTTAATGATGTTGATCCGGTTGAGACCGCTTCGCAGATAAGACAGATACAGATGATCTCCAGGGGCAAGCCCTGTGTTCCCCAGTTTCTTCCTGACATCGAATCGGAAAGCGATATCCGCCGCTACTATGCTGACCATAGCTGGCACTGTGGATACCCAAGCTGTGAAAGTATCTATTTTACAGCAGAGATTTCACCTGATGGACGGGTGACTCCCTGTCGTGATTACCAGGATTATACCTGCGGCAATATCAATACCCAATCTTTTTATGAGATCTGGAACGGCGAATCTTTCAAAAAATTCAGACGTGAAATGAAAAGAGGTCTCATGCCGGTTTGTACCCGTTGCTGCGGTCTGCAGGGTTTCTGAATCTATTATTGGGGCAGATCTGCCCCAATAACCTCACCTATACAGCTTGGCAGTTTTTCCATAATATTATTCCACAATTCAGTTTTCTTCAGTGGGTGCAACTGATTTACTTCAATCTCTATTCCTGCATAGCTTTGACCTTTGAAACGCTTTCTAAGTGCAGTAGTTAAGCCATCAGAGATCCCTTTATAAGGATAGTTGCGCCGTATACGGATACCAGGTATCTCTTTTTGTAAACTTCTGATAAGCTTTAAACAGAAGCTTTTTTCAATTTCCCGCCTGGGATCGTACAATAGACCCATATCGGCATTGCGGGTTACCCCATTTAGTACCGGTGCAAAACTGTGAATGGAGAAATGGTAAACCCTGCGGTGTTTCTTCAGGAGATTATCTATGGAAGAGTTGATTGCGATACGATACGGTTTATATATAGCGGAAATAATCTTTTCTCTCTGCTCAGAAGAAAGAGAAGCGGTAATTTCAGAAAACATCTGCCTGTTGTCCAAAGACCGGTTCTGATCAATCACCAGACGGCTGATTTTTTCAAAAAGAAACGGGCAATTGAATCTGGCGAATATCTTTTCTGCTAATAGCAATGCGCCCGGATCCCATCCCCGGTGACTTTGAAGCATTTGGTACTTGTCTTTAAATAAATAGCTAAAATATGCAGGTATCTGATTTCCACCATGTTCACAACTAATTATTATTCCTGAACTCATCAATCTCTTTCATATTTTTTTCTTTCAATAATAAAGACTCAGAAGCTCTGTACGCAATTTTACATCGTTCATAATCAGTTCTTTACTGATCACCCCTGGGGGCGTGATTACATTAAATCTTACGAATTCTTTAATGACCTCCCTATCGTAAAAAATATTGAGTGGAGCCCCGCTGTTAAGCTGAAATTTTGAATTATTAGACACATGATGAATAGCGCCCCTGAATGAGTTACCATTACCAAACAGATAGTTCACATCGCCATTTCCTTCTACATATATATATATCCCCTGAAATTCTTATTAGAACCCATCCCGGTTATGTATCCACCAGACTTAACATACACCATGGTATTGGAAGAAGCGGCGCAATCATACCAATTTCCATTACAGGCGATCCCGGATTCCACTATCCAGATCACTTTACCGGTAAAAGTTTCTGCAGATGATTCCATGGTTGCATAGTTACTAACTTTAATCACCAGAAAACCATTCCACAGATCTCCATTAGCTGCTGCTATCTGATATTTCTGGTTCAGTGTTTCAGCATTAATGGTGCCCCAGTTTGGCCAATACTGGTATTTGTTACCGATCTGATCAATCTTTGCGGTAAAACTGTATTCATTCCCATCTTTCATATTCAATTCATTAGCGATATCTATCACTCCGTGGTTATTGATAATTTGAGAAGCATTTATAATCCTGGATGCGCTTCCGGAATGAGTGACTTTGTTATTACATAAATCCAGGTATTGATTTCCATTTACAGTACTGTTGAGGTAGGTATCACCATTCAGCTTCAATGTTCCATCGGTGTATATGTTTTTTTGAAATCCAGATTTTCCATTGATGGTAAGCGTTCCATTTAATTTGACCGGAGTCTGAAAAAAAGCTTTTCCATTGATAGTTACATTGGGATCGAAAGAACTTACTGCATTACTGTTGCCGGTTTTCACATCTCCATTTATAATACTTCCGTTAGCACCGTGGTTAAAATGGAGATCCCCTCCACAGTACACATTTCCATTGACAATTATTCTGCTATCGAAATTGCGACCTTCACCCGACAGATGAATCGCATCATTCTGATCCCAGAGAATATCCTCCAGAGCACCTTTAAGCCTGTAAATTCCAATTGCTTTCTTTTTACCACCTCCTGCACCATATCCGATTCCCTGAACCTGCAACAGCAGATTAACCGAATCATACCTCATTATGCATGCAGAAAACGAAGGTGAATTCGAACTATTCCAGTATTTGATCTTATTTTCTGAACCGGCACTCAAAGCATTACCAAGCAGCCATTTGTTAGAATGATTAAGATTATATTTTTTTAATATATCAAGAATCACCAGAGGTTGATCTTCGCATTGATTTTCAAATGCGGTAAGCGCAGCCCGGGCTGACATTGCTGAAGTGCGCACCTTTGAATAATCCCCGGCAGTGGTTCGGTCCTTCTGGCAGATATACAAAATGGACAGACCACTCACTGAGGCGATGAAGAAGACTGCGAGCCCGTATACAATGGCGAAGCCGTCATTTTTTAATGTTGCCTTTTCCATAGTTCCCCCATTGAAGGCAATTAAAAATTTAGATTATGCGCTATAAGACCAATTACCCGATAACACAACTCCCTTTTTCTGACTTTCAATAATAGATGCTCAAAAGTTCCGGACGGATTTTGGTGTCCTGCAGAACCAATCCTCCGCTCATTCCTTTTGGATATCTTATTACTCCGGTTGCAATTATCTCATTCAATACACTTTCATCGTATGTAATATTGAGCTCTTTTCCTGAATTCATTTGAAATTGGGATTTGTCCGATACCTGGTGAATGGCACCTCTGAATGTGTTTCCCGTAGACCAGTTATATTTCATCTCTCCGTTTCCTTCGACATATACATAACCTCTGAAGAAGTGAGCTGATCCCAGGCCATCCACACACCCGCCCGAACGTACATACACCAGAGTATTGGATGTAGGACCGCATTTATACCAGTAACCATTGCAATTTATCTTGGAGTCCACTATCCAGATCACCTTACCGTCAAAGGTAGAAGATGAATTTGGACTCATATTTGCTTCTGTATCTACTCTGATCACCAGAAAATCATTCCAGAGCTGATTTTTGGAAGCTGCTTCATTGTATTTTGTCTGCAGTTGTGTGGCTGTAAAATTATTAAAACCTAAAGACGAGAATTTCATAATTTTGTTAGAAGGAATATGATCTATACCTGCTTCAAGATGTGGTTCCTTCCCGGTGTTCATCCCTAACCTGGAAGCAATATCAATTTTCCCATCGTTATTAATCGGAGCCGGTGATGCACTCTTGACCTTTTTTTCTATTTGACTTTGTATCCCCGAATGCATAAACAGGTTATTATTCATGTCAAACTTTCCGGGGTCAGGTTCAGAAATTGTATCATTCACAAATGCTGCACCGTAAAGTTTTAGATCTGGACCGATGGTAACTTTCTTCTCGAATCCGGAATTACCATAGATTGATATTCCAAATGTACCCTTTACTCTCAAAGGAGTCTGAAAAAAGGCATTTCCATTTATAGTTACAGGTACATCAAATACACTCTCTTTATCAGTTGCACCGGTTTTAAAATCCCCGTTTATTACACTTCCAATAGCACCACTGTTAAAATGCACATCTGCACCAAAGTAGACATTTCCATTCACATTAATTCTTACATCGAAGTACCGTCCTTCACCTGCCAGATGGATTGCATCTCTTTGAACCCATGAGGCGCTACTACCAATTCCCCTCAGTTTGTAAAGTCCTACAGCCTTTTTCTTTCCACCGACACCACCGTAACCAATGCCCTGAACCTGCACTAAATAATTGGTTGAATCAAACTTCATTATACAAGCTGAAAACGATGGTGCATCTTTACTGTTCCAGGATTTTATTCTCTGCTCAGATGATGCATCTTGAGCATTACCTAACAACCACTTGTTGGAAGAATTCTGGTTATATTTTTTTAATATCTCCAGAACATCCTGAGGCTGACTGCTGCACTGCCCCTCAAAGGCATCAAGAGCAGCTCTGGCTGCTGATGCAGCAGAACGTACTTTAGAATAATCGGATGCAGAACTGCGGTCCTTCTGGCTTATGTACATTATAGATACGCCGCTAATTGAAGCTATAAACAGCACTGCAAGTCCATATACAACTGCAAAACCGTCGTTCTTTAAAACCAACTTTTTCATCTACTTCTCCAATATGTGGCAGTTAAGAGCCACTAAAAAGTTCCGTTGTTAAGAACTTCCACCGTTTCTTTTACTACTCTCCAAACATATGGCCCCGATACCGGAACCTGTGCATTGGCTATCGATATATTCTGATCCGAAGAAGCAGCCGCTTTGCCACTGCTTCTGACAAGAGCAAAAATCTTTATCGCTTTTACTGCCTTTTTTTTCGAACTTACCGGATCATTTTCCCACTTATACTCCCCCAGGTCTGCCCTTCTGACTTCCACACTGCGGATGTCCAGTTCCCCTTTTCCATGACACCAGTAATCAAAAGAAAATATCGCTTCATCTTCTTCACGAACCGGCATAATTATGTCCAACTCGGATCCATTTGCCAGAAATCTTTCACTGGTGATAACTGAATTGGAGGAACGTCTTTTAATACTACACTTAATAGAATCCAGATTTTGAGGGAAATCTCCAGATGCAGAAATTTGAAAACGGACCCGTATTCTTTGATCTTTTGCTATTTTAAATGACTTGCTGCACTTAATAGATCCGCTGTCGGAATTAGAAATAGTAAATTTTATCGATCCACTATTATTAACTCCAAAAGGCGACCAGTCATTTAGGATCATTGTCCTCTGATCCAACAGCATGCTGTCCATAGTCAGAACCCCATACTGAAACTGAAGCGCATGCACATTTTCTGCGATGTTTATTGTTTTTCCTTCTGCATCTCTTTTAAGTGTAGTTCCATCCAAATAATACCGAATGGTGTCCACACCGGTTTTGTTCCCATTATCGTTCAGACTTAGTTTGTAAATTGTAAGAGTATCTCCGGGGTTGCCTTCTTTATGCACAAAAGAAGATGAGTCCGGCAGATAAGTACCAGGATCTGTAAATGGGGTAAAAGTGCCAGAACCACTGTTTACTAAATAGGTTTTCAATCCGGCATTTCTTATCTCTCTGGAGAGCATCGCCAGAACATCACGGGATTCGGACTGTAATCTGGCAACACGTCTTCCGCTGGAATATCCTCCCAGAAGTTGTTTCATTTGTGCACCGACAAAAAGAGAAACAACAGAAAAGAGGACTATATATACCAGAAGTTCGATAAGAGTAACACCTTTTCTGTTCAATTTAATGCCCCCATGAAATTAACCGTTTTTGCATTTCTGCCAACCTCGTATTTCACAGATATGATTGCTCTTTTAATGAATCCGGTATCCTTCACAGTCCAACTGCGTATATAGTCGATATTATTTGCGGCAACGATATCGGAACCGGAAACCGGAAAAGCTTCTGCAGTAAGCTCTGTAAACTTCTCCTGAGCCAGAACCTGGGCTGTTTCCGAACCCCTGGCATCACCCAACATTGTAAATGAGTTTCGGGAAAATGTCATAATCAGGATAGCTGATAACCCGATAATAAGAATGGCAATGCAGATTTCCACCAGTGATGCCCCGGAATTCATTGAGCGCTCCATGTTCCTCCACTCCAACTGAAAATTTTCAGAGTCTGTGAACCAAACGACGTTATACAATATGCTTTATCAGTCAATTTTGGTGAATGAAGATACAAACATCCGCTGTTTATACTACCCAGCGCATCATTATCTACAACGAACATGTTTGACCACTGCCCTGCTGCAACACTACCCGATGCGGGCAGTTGAGATCCCGGAGGAGCTGAGCTGGGTGAAGATCCGGAAGGCAATCCCAGCAAAACATTTTTTTTAACCTCCCAGGCATAACTAAACTCACCAGCCTGAGCGACAGTATCTCCACTGGTATCCACAAACACACTGCAAGCCTCAGCACAAAAACGCACCAGCACCCTTGCATCGTTTTTCAAAGCAAGCGGACGCATGGAAGAAAGCTGCATCATCATCTCAAATGAAGCTTTCTGGAGTTGATTGTGCAATATCGATTTTTTCAGAGAAATGGTCGCATAAGTGCCAATTACCGCAATAATAATCATTACAATGATCAGTTCAAAAAATGTGAACCCCTTACAGAGATTTTTGGGGTGATAACTGCAGCGAATCTCGGTCATACTACTTCCCGGAAAAAATTTAACCGTTTAATATAATTATATAGCTAACAGTCATAAATTGCAATTATCCTAATGACCGCGATTGCCTCTGCAATATCAGCTTCTGAATATTGAACCAGTTAGAAGACTTTTACTCATAGCCCGATACGTTTTTATTATCTGCTCCAAACCGGGCTTCTCTCCCAGAACCCTTAAAATCCTGGATGAAAGCGTTCCATAAATACGTATAAGATCAAGTGCCGGTAGAAATGGTGTAATCCACTGCTTGTCATACTCCTGCAGTTTTTCTACCAGATATCCCCACAACTGCCCTGCAGAGCAGACTCGATTTAATCCCATTGCAGAAAGGAAGTCACTATCATCAATAATGGCATTTTCCCCATCTTTTATGGTTCTCAGAAAAATCTCTTTCAAAGGAGCCGTCTGCCAGGATTTTTGCTCATGTAATGAACAAAATCTCTCCTCTGCCATCATGCGGACTGCACCGATTACTGCAGCCGCAATTGCAATATCAGCAAAGGGTGTCTCCTGGATATCAATTATCCTGATTTCAATGGAATTTCTCTCAAAACGTGCAATTGCGCCCCTGGCATTTACCCACTCTTCCTGCAACGTTTTTTCAGAGTCATAGGGCTGAAGATCCCGATAGATTCTTTGCAGAATATGCTGCTGGTATTCGGAAGCGGAAAAAACCGGTTCTGGAATAACATCACCAGTAATCGAAGGAATTTTCAGGGAATTAGTCCTGTAAACCTCCATTCTGAAATCTTTGTACCCGGTGATTTTCCCATCTGCAACAGGGGAACCAGCGCAAAGGGCTGGAATTAAAGGAAGAATAAGCCGGATAGCAGCATGCAACCTGCAGAATTCTTCATCGTTGGCGAATGGAAGATTAATGTGCATGCTCTGAAGATTTGCCCATCCGTGACCTTTACAGCCAAATATACGGTTGAAAGCCTGGTAGATGGGGTTATAGTCATGAGGCCACAGATGCATTTCTGTGGAGGGGTCCATAAACGGATGCATGGGGCCGGGTAACAAACGGCCATTGAAACTATCAAGCAGCGATTGAATATGTAAAATGTTTCTGTGAAATAACTCTGCAATACTATGTAATGAGCAAACTGGTTCTGTTGTCTTTAGTTCGATAACATGCAGCACCAGTTCATTTGACCAGGAGATCTCATCTAAAGCAATTTCATTCTTTACAGATCCGCAGGCTTTTTCTATAAGTTTATCGGTTACTGGAAGCACTTTCAGAGTGCTTTTATCAACGATCATGTATTCCAGTTCGATTCCGAACTTTTCAAAAAGATGATACACGCTACTCCAATGAAGTTTTTGTTAATGTCTATCTCAATAGGCAATACCGTTTTTGCTTGTAAGAATCCGTTTCAGAAACACTTCCATGATTCTGTCATAGAGGTTCTGCTTTGCAACCAGATCTTCGATTCCGGCATCCACATTAGGATTATCATTTATTTCCATTATGTAGTATTTTTTATCGACCTGCTTGATATCGACTCCGTATAATCCATCACCAATCAGATTGGCTGCTTTCAGTGCAAGACGAATCACCTGAAAAGGAGCAAGCTCAACCGGAAGAGTCTCAAAACGGCCTTCCAGTTTTCTTCCTATCGGATCGCGTTTAATTATCTGCCAATGATTTCTGGCCATGAAATATTTACACACAAAGAGCGGTTTACGGTCAAAGATACCCACTCTCCAGTCAAAATCGGTGGGCAGATATTCCTGGACCACTATCAGATCAGATTTGGAGAGCATACGATTAGCTTCTCTCATGAACATCTCTTCAGTTTCGGTTTTAAGAACCCCTTGAGAGAAAGCACTGTCGGGCTGTTTCAATACGCAGGGAACTCCGATTTCCCTGATACACTCTTCCAGATTGTCTTTATGAGCGATACTGGTTTTTGGTGTAGGAATATTGTGACAATCAAGCAGTTCTGCAAGATAAACTTTATTGGAACACCTGAGAATCGATTCAGGATTATCAACCACTACCAGGCCTTCAGCTTCCGCTCTTCTGGCGAATCTGTAAGTGTGATGATTTACACTGGTGGTCTCTCTTATAAACAGAGCGTCATACTCGGCAATTCGTCCGTAATCATCTCTGCTTATTACTTCGGTATTAAGCCCCAGTTTTTCACCAGCAGAGATGAACCTTTTTATGGCCTTCTCATTGGAGGGGCCTTCTTTTTCCTCAGGGTCCCAGAGAATGGCCAGATCATAACGCAACGTTCTTCGTTTTACTGTACTGACCACTCTTCCGGAAAAATGCCCTGTGGCCACTTCAACCAGAAAATTGTAATGTTCCTCCGGAATTTCACCGGTGGATACAGGATCGATGCTATGCAGATGCCATCCATCTTTTCCCCTGAGGAATTCTGCCTTTAAAAGAGGTGCAGGAAAAAGATTATACAGATGCAAAGCCAGCCGGTCAAATTGCCTGTTTACCGACCGTCCAAAATAGATACTCATATTGTAAGAATCTTCTTCTATAACAGAAAGATTCTTCTGTATCAGCTCATCCAGATCATCATCAACAAACCGGATCAGAGTCTGGCTTTTCATATCCTGTATGGTGGTAATATTGGGAAGCGGTTTATGTCCCCGGGCAGAGGCCAGTAAAGACACATAATAACCGATACTCTGGTATCGGTATGATTTGCAAAGATTAAAGATCCGCACCTGGCGCATTTGACTGTAATGCTCTTCGGAGAGATAGGATTTAGCTGAAACCAGCTCAACCCCTGGTATTTCAAATGTCCAGTTTTTCGGATTATTGACTACTATAAGATTTGGCATGCATCGCTCACAGGTTTTTCTATTATTAGAAGATTAGCATCATAAGTAAGTACGCCAAGCAGTGTAGCACAGACGATTCTGTCAATCCCTATCCGGTAATTTCTATCCTCAGAAATCGGATTAGGTCCCAACGGGTCTGCTACATGCACATTTCTCTCGGCATCATCATATCCATGCAGAACCACAAAATGACCACTTGAATATCCCCTGACATCATCATAATCACCCGTTTCCCCGGCAGTCTCCCGTGCACTTTGATAAAGAAAAGTTGCACTCAACCCAGCGATAACAGGCTTGCCACTCTCAAAACAGTCTGAGATCAATGCCGAATTAAAATCCCGAAACTTGACGATTCCACCCTGCTCTATAAAGTGCAGGTAAGCATTGGTGACAACCTGAAGTTTCGGATCGTGTTTATGTCTCGCCTGTAATTTGAGTTTCTGCCTTAAATCCACGACAGGATCTGTACTGAACCAGGTAGGATCGAAAAAATGCAGATCATAACTGATGATAGTAGCCCGGTATCCCCGTTGCAGCGCATGAGAACCCAGAAATACTGCTAACGTTCCACCATCCTCAAGAGTCTCAACTCCGGAGATCACCTCTTCCAGTGTAATGAAATCCTGATAAAATTTATAAACAGCGTGTAGACAGGTGGGACCACATGTGGATTCGGTTGGTTGAGAAAGTATGGTAAGTGGTAAATACATTTCTATACAGGATGGGAACACACCATCCAGCCCCTAATATTTTCTGCTGAAAATCAGGTATGCTAAAATACACCAAACATTATTTCCGGTGCAAATATTTTTTATGAACATCAGTCACTCTCCTGATTAATTGTACATTACGATTTGCATACCGTTTCATTTTTTACTCCTTTATTGTTCTGCTTTGAAACAGCCGATCAGGGCCAAATTACTAAAAATCATCTGCAATCAAACTTTTTCAGTTCAAATCACTAATGTGGCATAGCTTTTGCACAACATGCCGATCTCAAGAAGGGATCTAATATGGATATTGAAAAATTCACTCGTAAATCTCAGGAAGCCCTCAGCAAAGCAAATTCCATTGCTGTTGAATTAAACCATCAGGAATTGGTTCCTCTGCATCTGGTGCTGGCTCTCATTAGACAGCAGGATGGATTGATCCCATCGGTTCTGGATCGCATGGGCATACAGCCTGTAAATGCCGATGAAGCTGCAATGGAGCTTCTTAGAAAAATTCCAGCAGTTACCGGTCAGGGACTTCAAACATTCATGTCCCGTTCCCTGACTGCTGTTTTAAATGAAGCTCAGCGACTGGCTTCTGAAATGAAAGACGAGTATGTCAGTGTCGAGCATCTGTTTTTAGCTGCACTGAATAAGGATCGAGATGCCCAGCAGTTTGCCAAGAAATTAAATCTCTCACAGGCAGCGGTGCTTGAAGTTCTAAAAAATATCCGGGGTAACCAGCGAGTCACCTCTGCTGAGCCAGAAAGCACTTTTGCTGCCATCGAAAAATACGCCCAAAACCTTACACAAATGGCAAATCAGGGGAAACTCGATCCGGTAATTGGTCGGGATGAAGAGATCCGGAGAGTAATTCAGATACTCTCCAGGCGTACCAAGAACAATCCGGTTCTAATCGGCGATCCTGGGGTAGGTAAAACCGCTATTGTAGAAGGCCTGGCCTTACGGATTATAAAAGGTGATGTTCCGGAAGGGTTAAAAAATCGTCAGATTGTAGCTTTAGATATGGGAGCGTTGGTAGCAGGTGCAAAATTCAGAGGTGAATTTGAAGAAAGGTTGAAAGCGGTCCTTAATGAAGTGGTTAAAAGCGGAAATATCATTTTGTTTATCGATGAGCTTCACACTGTTGTGGGTGCCGGAGCTGCCGAAGGCTCCATTGATGCCGGTAACATGCTTAAACCCATGCTTGCCAGAGGTGAACTCCACACAATCGGAGCTACCACCCTGGATGAATATCGAAAATATGTTGAAAAAGACAAGGCACTGGAAAGAAGGTTCCAGACAGTATTGGTAAATCAGCCATCTGTCCAGGATACTATCTCCATACTTCGTGGATTACGTGAGCGTTATGAGGTACACCATGGAGTGCACATCAGAGATAATGCTCTAATCGCTGCTGCTGTGCTTTCGGATCGCTACATAAGTGATCGTTTTCTTCCTGATAAAGCAATCGACCTGATCGATGAAGCTGCAGCAAAGCTCAGAACCGAAATTGACAGCAGCCCTGCCGAACTGGATGAAGTAATGCGCAGACAGATGCAACTTGAGATCGAAATCGAAGGATTAAAAAAGGAAAAGGATCCATCCTCTCGTGAGAAGCTCTCCAAACTGCAGCAAGAGCTCGCTGAAGTTAAATCAGAAGCTTCAGAACTGAGAGCCCAATGGGAAGCCGAAAAGAAGAAAGTGTCTCATTTACAATCATTAAGAGAACAACTCGAACAGACCCGCCATGAGCTGGAACGGGCAGAACGGGATTACAACTTAAGTAAAGCTGCAGAACTGCGTCACGGAAGAATACCCAGCCTGGAAAAAGAGCTGAAATCTGCTGAGGAGCAGATCAGAAATCAGAACAACCAGAGAAAACTTCTTAAAGAGGATGTTGACGAAGAGGATATCGCCGAGATTATAAGCAGATGGACCCATATTCCGGTAAGCAAACTGGTTCAGGGTGAAAAGGAAAAATTGCTGCTCCTATCCCAAAATCTGCATAAAAGAGTCGTCGGTCAAGATGAGGCAGTCGATGCGGTTGCTGATGCGGTGTTAAGAGCCAGATCCGGTCTTCAGGACCCAAATCGCCCCATCGGAAGCTTTATCTTTTTGGGGCCTACTGGTGTGGGGAAAACAGAACTTGCCAGGGCTCTGGCTTTTAATCTCTTTGATGACGAGCGGGCAATGGTAAGAATCGACATGTCAGAATACATGGAAAAGTTTGCAGTTTCCAGACTGCTTGGAGCTCCTCCGGGGTACGTAGGATACGAAGAGGGAGGACAGTTGACCGAAGCCGTAAGGCGGCGCCCCTATTCAGTGATACTATTCGATGAGATCGAAAAGGCACATCCTGATGTTTTTAATATTCTTTTGCAAATTCTGGACGATGGCCGTATCACCGATTCGCAGGGGCGGTTAATAAACTTTAAAAATACCATAATTATAATGACATCCAATATCGGATCTCAACATATAGCCAATTTTAATGGTGGAGATGGATATGAGAGTATTCGCTCTACGGTAATGAATGAACTGAAAAATTACTTCAGACCGGAGTTCATTAATCGTATCGATGAAATCGTGGTCTTTCATTCACTTTCAAAAGAACATATTCTGGGTATTGTGTCAATACAACTGGAATCGCTATTCAATAGACTTCAAAACTTAAAAATGAAACTCTATGTGGAAGAGAGTGCTAAAAACCTTATCGCCGAGAAAGGTTTCGAACCGGTTTACGGAGCACGGCCACTCAAAAGAGTCATTCAGAAAGAGATTGAGACACCTGTTTCACGTATGATTATTTCGGGTGAGCTTAAAGAGGGCAATTCTGTAGTCGTATCGGCAACAGGTGATCAGTTCACATTTGAGGTGGAATGAAAAAAAGTGCTCCATTTCGGTAGAGGAAATGGAGCCACTTTTTTTCTTCAACCGAAAGTAGTTCCGTTCCATCCCCAGTTCGAAGCCGAAATATCGGAAAAATTACAGTAAATACGAGCTTTGTCTATTGCCAGTTCCTTGTGCAGATAGTCACAGATTTTTTGAGAAAGCATCTTACTGGTTGCAGCATTAATTCCTCCGATACTTCTGAGATCAACAAATGCAGCCGCATCCTGTGAACCGGACATATTGATTTTGCTTTCAGAAAGAGAAACCATCATATAATTCTGCGGTTTTCCCAGACTCTGAGCTACCAGTTGAGAGAGTTCAGAGAGAACTTTTGTTGACACTGTCTCATCGGTTTTTTTATTGAGGTAAAGATTTAATAATGGCATTTGCAGACTCCTTCAAAAAGAATAATGTTATGGCAATTATTTAACCTGATTGGTACTTTTCTTTTACATAAAGGAACACCTTTTCAGGCATTTCACAGTTGGATTGTAAGTGTTAAAAAAAACAAAACTGTTAATAATAATGGTACTAAAAAAGTGATGAAAAGAAGATAGGTTACGACAGAAAAGATTTCAAGTTAGGTGATGTTTAAAATTACAGCAGAGACTATTTCCTCCCGAAGGACTGAATTTCATCTATTTTTGGCCGATACATTGTTATTACTCGGAGGAAAATTTGGTACATTGGCTTTTACGGGATAAAGACACCCGATCTTTAAATCGATTGGCAGATCAGCGTATTAGTCGCAAGCAGGGGCTTTGCGCTTGGATAAGTTGTTTAGTTTCCCCCGTCCCCACGAAAGCATCGCTTGAACAAAAATTACTCGGGGGAATTTCTGGTACTTAAGATTTTTAAGGAAGAAGATACCTGATCTTTTGTATCGATTGGCAAATCCGCGTATTAGTTGCACGCTGGCATTGCGCTTAAGTAAGTTGCTGAGTCACAATTCCCCCGACTAAGAAGTATACCCGAATGCCTGCTGGGCCATTACTATAAGAATGCGCGTTTTACGGTTTTTTGAACAGATTCAAAAATCGTTTCTCATAGATTTCATAAAGTCCCCATTTATCCAGTTCTGCTTTAAGTTCCATGGCTCTGTCCTTATCCTTTTTCTGGGAAAGTTCCTTGAATAACCGCTCAATGCGGGCCATTACATATTCAGGTACTTTATCGTCTTTCATCTCAGATGGGGCAGACATCTGCTGTTCTTCGAAAAGATCCTGCTCTTCCTGCTCCAAAAGCATAGGAAGAACGTTTCGGAGCCGCTCCTCAATCTCTGCAAACGATTCCTCCGATTCGGCCACTCCCTTCTCCAATTCAGAAGTATCAATATCCAGATCGTTTATACGCGCCAGGCATTTTACAATTGCCAGTGAGCCTTTGGGATAAGCCATTGCTGCGGCATAGGTGGGGATTGTAGCCAGAATGCAGGCCGCCTCGATATTCTGGGAAGCAGCGATTCCCAGGAGAAGTCCACTGAGCCCGCTTATATAACCTTCATTAAGCGGCATTATTCCATAACTTTCAAGTTCCTTGAGGAAATATCTCTGGTTGGCAGCTACATAGATTTCCGAATCCGCTTTGTAGCTCATAGCCAAAGGTAATGCAGCGGCAGTGTAGATTCGCGGTGCTTTGAGTTTTTTTGCCACCTCCAGTACCGTCTGAGCGATAGTAACTGCATCCTGCCCTTCGGTTTGAATTGTGCTCTCGAAAAAAACCAGGTTAGGTTCATGCTGCTCATGAAAAAAACTCCGGGGGAGCTCCGGAAAACTGGCTATTCCCTCATTTACCACCACCTCCTCTGGAACATAAAAAGGTTCCATATCCAGTTCAGCAAAAAGACGAGCATCAACAGTGCGCCTCAGATAGTCCATAGCCATCAACGCTACATTTCCCATTCCAGGCCAGGCTGCAAACATGATTGGAGGTGAGTTAAAATTAATGTTTTCAATTTTTCGCATAAATTTTCCCCCAAGATACAGTAGACCAGGCCCATAAATAAAGTAACCGCAAGTAACATGCCTGAATATTGCCTAATTCGGGCTAAAAACGGTGCATTGCACCGGATGCTTTACGCTTAAAAAAGATAGACAATCGTACGATTCAGGTATTAAGCCCTATCACCAGTTTATTCTCAACCCATAGAGATGTTTCATTTTCAGCATCGCCCGGGCATTAGCTAAAGCATCTTCCAGAGGGTTGTGCCCATAACTCTTCTTTTTAGAATGTTTAAACTTGCTGTACATGTTTTTCTTGAGCCCCAAAAAAAGCGATACGAGGTTAATTGAGCTATACCAGAAAGGATTAAACCCCAAAAAGTGATAAAAATACCAGTTGACATATTGCCAATCGAATCCATTATCGGAAACGAAATAAAGATTTTTTCCTCCAGCAACAGAGAGCCACTGAGCAAAATGACGCAATACGCTCTGAGGTCTTTCAAAACGAAGAGTCTGTTCACGGCTGAAGCCGCAGATCTTTAATGAATCTGGCATCCATTTTTCCGAGATGGGGTGAAGTCTGGCATAGAAAGTTTTCTGAAGTGAAGGTTCAATAATAACCGCTCCCAGAGCCACCATGGAAAAGTCTCCCGGTATAGGCCCATCAGCCTCCACATCCACCGATATCCAACTCATTAATAGAGATAAACAGCAAAAGGGAATCCACCTGTTGTCCTGAAAGAATCTCCAGTACAACTCAAATCAGATCAGCATTATCTCAAACAGGGGACCCATTTGTAGAAATGGTTAAAATTCGACATTAAAAGCACATTGGGGCTTGTCCGAAATTACGTACATAAAAACCAAGCGACCATTTTTTTTAAAGGTCTGCTCGATTTAAAAAAGGGGCTTTGATGAAAACTTATAAAATAAGGGTGTCGTACTCCGAAATCAGAAATCCTAACTCAGTCTGCCACCCATTTCTGGAGTGCCTCGATAAGCTTTATTGCCTGGTCCTTACTGGAGATATTGAATTTGGCCTGTTGACGGTATTCATCCTCAATTTTGCGATATCTGCGAATCGAGTAACGATCTGGTCCATAATCGTTTTTAGCCTTCTCCCATTGCTGGTACCTAAACAGCACCGTTGCCCAGGCTCCTTTTGAGAGGACAACTTTACCTATCTCCTTAACTACCAGAACACCATCTTCTTCATAATTAATGGTTACGTCTTCGATATTTGATGCCATAAACAATCCTTAGAGAAATAGGTAAAAGCTTTAAATAAACTTCATCCTGTTAAAATTTTATAAATAGAATGCGCCGGTTGTACCGGCGCATTCCACTTCACCCAAATTGCTGCAAGAGGGCCTTGCAGGTAGGATAGTAATTGCTGGTAATTTTAATATAATGCCGATATGCTAAAATAAGCAACTACTTTTTAGAGGTTATTCATTTGCTCTTTTCAATCGGGAGAAGGAAAGGTCGCAGCTAAAATGGCACGTTTCTTGAATTGTTAAATATATACCTGACTTATACACCGGCGGAAGCTGGTCTCACCGCTGGTGCATAAGTCAGGTAACAGTTTTCCCGTATAAAAGGAGCTTCTATGAGACTGTTACCAAATAAGCTGGTTTTTGCTCTTCTTGTTGGCATATTGGCATTTACAAACTGCTCATATAGCTATCCCAATGACGAACGTCCTAAACGTGGCAGTATCACTATAGGAGCCAGCAAACGACCCATAGCGATGGACACCATAAATCTCAATGTTTTCAAGAATATCTTTGTCAACGTGGCTCAATCGGTTGTGCCATCTGTTGTAGCGGTTATTCCTACAAAAGTCGACTCCCAGAAAACCGATAACCTTCTGCCTAATTCCCTGCGATCCAGAAAAACCCCCGAACACCAGCGTCGTACTCAAGCCCTGGGTTCCGGTGTCATTGTCTCCTCCAACGGTTATCTGCTCACCAATTATCATGTAATAAGCGGTGCACAGGAAATAGACATAAGTCTCTCAGATGGAAGAATATTCAAGGCATCGGTAGCTGGCACCGATTCGCTCAGTGATGTGGCCGTGTTAAAGATTAAAGGAAAAGTTCCATCGGATCTGCCTGTAGCTTTCCTGGGAGACTCCGATAAACTCAAACCCGGGGACTGGGTAGCAGCAATAGGCAATCCCTTCAGCTTAAGGTCCACGATCACTCAGGGAATAATCTCTGCTCTGGAACGGGAAATCGGTGAAATTGCCATGTATCAGAATTTTATCCAAACCGATGCCGCCATAAATCCGGGTAATTCCGGTGGTGCGTTGGTAAATATTTATGGTGAAGTCATAGGCATCAACACCCTTATCTATTCTCAGGACGGTGGCTTTATGGGAATTGGCTTTGCAATTCCTATAAATATGGCCAGAAAAGTTATGGAAGATCTGGTGTATGAGGGCAGAGTGGTAAGAGGATGGATAGGGTTGTCCATTCAGGAATTGACTAACGAAACCAGCAGGGCTCTGGGGATTCAAAATATTAATGGTGTACTGGTTTCCAATGTTTACGAAAACCAACCAGCAGCCAAAGCCGGAATTCAACGTGGAGATATAATTCTGTCAATCGATAACCAGCCGGTCAAAAATGGTAACGATCTTAGAAACATCGTAGCATCCATAAAACCCGGTTCCACTGTAGCTGTTATCATCTTGCGTCAGGGGAAAAAAATCAACTTACGGTTAAAAGTGACCGAACGTACTCCGGAAGCATTGAAAACTACCGATCCCGCTAAACAGCCCGATAAATACGGCCAGCCCAGATTTGATGGGACAGATACAAAAACCGGTATAGCAGTCGCCAACCTCAATGATGAGATCCGCAATCAATACAAAATCGCCACCGATCTGCAGGGAGTAGTAGTCACCAGAGTAGATCCATCCTTAACCGATGCACGTACCCGTTTGCTTCCTGGAGATCTGATTATACAGATTAAAGTCCAGGACAAAAGACCCCGCCAGATTAATAATGTCCAGGATTTTATGTCGGTTTCAGAAACTCTGAGAACCGGTCAGTCGGTTCTGCTGCTGGTCAGAAGAACAGACACTTCCTTTTATGTACCTTTTGAATTTCACGATCCGTGAGCTCTTCCACTCCTGAATTGGTGAGCCCATTGTTACGCAATGCATCACATTGTTAAGCCGTAATATTAAGGACAATGGGAGATTCCCAAAGGAGTGGTCTTATGGAAAAGAAAATCAATATCAATAAGGCTTCTAGAGAAGAACTCCAGCAGATAAGCGGTATTGGCAACGAAATGGCTGATGCCATTATCAGGTACAGAGATGTACATGGCAGGTTTAAAAACAAAGAGGAACTGGAACAGATACCCGGTTTCTCACAAGTCAGAAGCCAACATTTGAAGGATTCAGTTGAGTTATAAGGGTTAAATCAGTTAACAGGAGGCAATTATGGCCGAAAATAAATCCAGAGAACAAATTGACTTAAACAGTGCTGATCTGGATACCATATCAAAACTGCCTATGGTAGGAGAAAAAAGGGCACATTTTATCGTTGATCATCGTCCTTACGAATCATGGGATGATCTGAGGAAAGTTCCAGGTCTTTCGGAGGGTATGATTAATGATTTAAAAAACAGTAACGCTACACTGGGTAAAAAGTAGCTTAATTCCGGGAGGGATGGAATTCCTCCCGGATTTTAGTTCACTTGCAAATCAGCACATAACTGAAGGAACTGCTCTCGCAACTGTAAAAAACGTGGAAGTTCCAAATCCTCAAGCTGCTTTCCAAAGCGCAGATGAGTCTCCCAATAAATTCTCCTGAAATATTTCTCTACAATTTGAGAAGCAGTCAACATTTGGTCATGAAATTCTTCTTTTTCCTTAGCAGCTCTTTTCTGCACCATTAAAAGCAGTCTTCTATCACGTTCACTTGAATACTGCTCTGGTAGAGCTTCCAAAACCGGATCGAGTGCTTTCTGATCAATAAACTCAAGCAACCTGGCCCTCTTGTCCTGTGTTTGCTGCATAAGAGATATTCCTTTCAGCATTAATCTCTTAAAATGTTTTAGACATCTCTAAAAGATTACGCTCTAGAGTATCACAATCTTTAGCAGCTTATCAGAACCGGATTAAAGAATTATCGATCAGGTAATACTTATAGCCTGAACCGGGCAGCTTTGAGCTGCTTCACGGGCAGTAGCCTCAAGCTCCGGTGCAATATTATCAGGGATTGCATGTGCCAGACCATCATCACCCATCTGAAAAACCTCAGGGCAGATCGTTGGACAAAGTTCACAACCAATGCAAGTGTCAGGATCTACTGTTGCTTTCATGACTCTCTCCTCAAAGGTGAGCTTTTTTTTCTGACTTAACCTTTTTTCTTGCAAATTCTATTCCCTAAGATGATAATTTTTAATTCGTGAGGAATAAATTTTGCCCTCTTAAGTGACAATACATCAATCATTTTGTATATTCCTGAGCTGTTGACCTTATCGATAGGGGCATAACCAGGGAATCCGGAGCATACATGAAAAATCTTCAACAAAATTCCGATCAAAAACTCAATATTTTGATAGTCTCTTCTGAAATGTATCCTTATGCCAAAATCGGAGGGCTGGCAGATGTAGTAGCCTCCTTATCAGGAACCCTGAAAAAAATGGGTCATGATGTGAGAGTAGTGATTCCCCGTTATGACATGATAAACAAAGAATCTCTTAATGCCCAAAAAGTGGTGGAACCAATGGGAGTATGGATGGGCAACAAAGAGGAATGGTGCACAGTCTATCAGATTACATCCAATTCGGAAGTACCGGTTTATCTCATCGAACATCAGCTATATTTCGAACGATGGGGCCTCTACCATGATTCTTCCATGCATGACTATGATGACAACCCCCTTCGCTTCAGCTTTCTTTCCAGGGCAGCATTACAACTTTGTAAAGACATTCAGTTTAAACCCGATGTAGTACATGCCAACGACTGGCAAACCGCACTCACTCCTGCTTATCTTAAAGTCTGGCACTGGAATGACCCTGTTTTAGGTGCAGCAGCATCAATGCTGACAATCCATAACATTGCTTATCAAGGGGTTTATCCCAAAAAACACATGGAATACATAGGACTGGGCTGGCATAATTTCACCGAAGACAAACTGGAATCCTACGACCAGATAAACTTCCTCAAAGGTGGAATACACTATGCCGATGTAATCACTGCAGTAAGTCCTACATTCGCCAAAGAAATCACTGCTCCCTATGGAGGATTTGGCCTCTCCCCTTATCTGGCTTCAAGAGGTGACAGCCTTCTGGGAATAATCAATGGAATCGACTACACGGTGTGGAGTCCTCAGAATGATCAGTTAATTCCAGCTAAATTTTCTGCGCAGGATCTAAGTGGGAAAAAAATCTGTAAAAAACAGCTTCAAAACACCTTTGATCTGGCAGAGGACGACCATGTGGCAGTTATCGGAGTAATAGGACGTTTTGTAGAACAGAAAGGCTTTCACTTGCTGGCTCAGACAATCGAATCACTGATCCAGAACATGCATGTACAGTTGGTGATCCTGGGGACAGGGGATAAAAATCTTGAGGATTTCTTTGGAAACCTTCCAGTCCGCTACAGTGGAAAAATCGGCTCTTATATCGGCTTCGATAACTATAGAGCACACCTGATCACTGCGGGATGTGATTTCTTTCTGATGCCTTCTCTTTTTGAGCCATGTGGCCTCAACCAGATGTATTCTCAGCATTACGGGACTCTGCCCATCGTCAGAGCTACAGGAGGTCTGGATGACACTGTTGAGAATTATGATGAAAAAAGCGGTAATGGAACCGGATTTAAATTCTGGGATCCTACCTCACAAGCTCTTTATTACACAGTAGGATGGGCAATAAGCACCTACTATGATCGTCCACATCATCTGAAGAAGATGATCCAGCAGGCAATGAACAAAGACTTTTCCTGGGAAAACAGTGCCCGTCATTACATAAAGGCCTACCAAAAAGCCATAGAGAATAAAAAGCGACTGGATGGAGAATACAAACCATATTATTGGTAAGAGCCTGTCATCTCCATCAGTTTGAGGAGAATTGGGATCAGGCAACCAGATCTAAAAGATTGCCCTTGCCTGTTTCCTGACCCAGGGTCATTGCGACATTGACTTTCATCATTTTTTCTGCAGTTTGTATGGCCTTTGTTTGTGCCGCCTGCAAAACCTGGTTAACTGCATCGATAGATTGAGCTACGTTTGAAACACCGCTCATGATAACCTCCCTGTTTTCATTTTTTCAGACAAACACATATTAGCTTTATCGGCTAGATAGCAGCATTTGTTTAAACAATTCTTTTAAAATCAGAAAAAAAATGCTTTTGCTCTCAAAGAAATGAGATTGATGGACAATACAAATCCAATTGCCCTGTTTATTTCCGTTCTCCTGGCCAGAACTAATCCATCAACTCATCGTCCACAACATCCACATCCTCTTTCCACGGAAGAAGGATATTTGATCTACTGGCCTGCTTAAGTTTTCTGAGTGCCTTGATTTCGATCTGACGCACTCTTTCGTTTGTTAGACCCAGTTTTTCTCCGATCTCATTGAGAGTTTTAATTCTGCCATCATCCAACCCAAATCTCATAATAACGGTTTTCTTCTCTTTTTGATCGAGAGAATCAAGCACTCGTTGAATGTGTTCTCTAAGAGAAGATAGTGAGAGACGAACAAAAGGATCTTCAGAGGTGGTGTCCTCGATGTATTCTCCTATCGTAGTGCCGTCCTCGGAGTTTACTTCCATATCCAGAGAGATAGGATCGACTGCACATTCCAAAGCGGTTTCCACTTTCTCAGGAGAACATCCAATTCCTTCAGCGATTTCTTCTATCCCTGGCTGAGTTCCATTCTTCAAACTCCATTCTCGGCTGAAACGTTCAATTTTAGAAATCAGCTCATAGGTATTTGCCGGTAGATGGATGGTTTTTGATTTTTCATGAATTGCCCGGGTAATTGCCTGGCGCACCCACCAGATTGCATAAGTGCTGAATTTATAACCTTTCCTATAATCAAAATTATCCACGGCAGTAATCAGCCCCTTGTTTCCCTCCTGAATCAGATCACCTATTTCAAGACCTCTGTAAGTGTACCTTTTGGCGATACTGACCACCAATCTTACATTTGCTTCAATAATGGCGCTTTTGGCCTGATTTCTCATCTCCTCCCAATAGGAAAATGTCTCCAGGTCCTCAGCGGTGGCCGATTCTGCCAGATTTTTTTTGAATTTATCCAACAGATCACGAACACTTCTGGTGTTTAATCTTAATTGCTGGCATTGTTCAACTATCTTGTCTTCCCTTAATTGCAGTTCCTTTGAAGAACTTTTTTGCGAAGATTCAGAGAGCGTCTTTTTAATATTTTCCAGATCCGAAATTGCTTTTTTCAAAGATTTTATTTTTTTGAAGAAATCCTGCTTCATGTTTTCAATTTCAGAGGGTTTTTTCAGCCTATCCTCTTCAACACGAAGAATGTCGGCACATTCGATTTTCCCCTCCTTAAGCTCCTTACTCATGCAGAATATGGCCTGATGAATCGGAGTTTTCCTGAATGCCATATCAAGCAGTTTATACTGAGCGAAACGCATTAGAATGGAATACTGAACCTCCTGCCCACGGGTCATGAGTGGAACCCGCCCCAGACTGTTCAGATAAATCCATGTAGGATCAGAGTAGCGATTTTTCTCCAATTCCGGGCTTCGATTAGGCTCCGGTTTGTAATTAATGATTTTTCTGGTTGAACGCACAGGAATGTTTCTCTGGCATAGGTATTCTCTTATCTGATTTGCCGAAAGCCTTTCACTGCAGGAATTCTCTATCTGCTCTTCAGTAATAAAGCCCTGTTTACGAGCTAATTTCTGCAGCTTAGCCAATGACAAATTCAGCACATTATTTTTTTCTTTACTGATTACATCCATAGTTTTGCCCTGAAATGGTATTTTTTCCATATTTTATGATACTTCACCAAATCAATCAAGTCTTATAATTCTGTATACAATAAACAAGAAGCCACTCATTTGATAATAATAGAAAAAAAATGGGTCCCTTTCTTCCAGAAAGAGACCCAATAAGCCAGCAATCAAAACTGGAAAAACGAGAGCTCAAATGCATTTATTCATTATCTTCAGAGCCATTGTCTTTTTTCTGGCCGTTCTTTCCATTTTTCCCATTCTGACCATTTTGTCCGTTCTGACCATTTTTTGTGGAAATTTCGGTGGCCACTTTTCGACCCTGCATTTCTTTATATTTAACTTTCACTCTGGTTCCTTGAGTCAGTTGGTCGAAATTCAATTTTGTTTTCTCATTGTAATAAATAGTCTCAGTTTCATCCTCTGATCTAATGACAATCGTACTGTCATCGATGTTAAGCTCCTCGATAGTACCAGTCAGAGACATTTCACTTTGACCATTCTGGCCGTTTTTTGAGTTATTTGAGGTGGTTTTTCTAAACGATGTTCTTTGAAATGAAGTACCCTGAGCATTTTCAGCTTTAACAGAGGTCAACTCCTTTCGTCCCTCTTTTTCCAGGTATTTTGCTTCCACCCTGCTTCCCTGGGTTAACTGCTGCTCAGGAGGCATCTGAGTGTTGGAGGTTATATAAAAAGTATCGATAGTATTATCGGTTTCCAAAATAAGTATACTGTCGGTTGTGTTTAATTCGCTTACTATTCCAGTAACGGTAATGGTGTCCATAGAACCATTCTGACCATTTTGCCCACCTGCTCCATTTTTATTACCTGCAGCCAAAACCAGTGCAAAACAGGTCAGACTTATTGTTAAAACATTGCGCAGCTTCATATGTACCTCCCATTAAAAAAGTTGCAAAACTATCATGAGCTAGCGCACATTTTTTACTTCAGTGCAATAAACATACCATCTTATTAACACTTTTTTAGAAGCAATTTATTCTCCCTCTGGTAAAGTCTTAATTGTCCCGATTCATTTTCCCATATTCAATTCTCAATATGAGAAAGCCTAAATCCCACACAGGTTAATCGATTAACAAAAAGGAAAGAAGGTGTCAAAACTTCAAGTTCTGACACCTTCTTTCCTCAGGAAATAAAATTCTCCAGAGTATCTATATATATCTTCTCATCTTCTATTTCTTCTTCCAGATCCTGTACCAATTCAGGAATCTGAACATTTTCCACTACCCCCTGAAGCTCCCTGCTTAATAAGTTTTCATTCTTTTTAAGCACTTTCACTATATCTTCATCGCTCATCTCATCATCAACTGTGCTTATCTCAGGAGATATTTCCTCCAGATACTCAGGCACTTCTACTCCTAACTGCTTTATATACTCCTTCAGATTCTCCATTCTTTCCAGATGTGCATCGTTCATCTCAATCAATTGTTGATGCAACTCTTCATCTTGTATCAGATCCAGTGCCCGTTCATAATTCCAGGCACAATCCTCATACAGCTTAACCAACCCTTTGAGACTTTCTGCAATTTCTTTGTTATTCATTTTACCTCCCTTCCCTATTATTACGATTTTATCATCAGAAAAGTCGATTCACATCCGATATCCGGATTCATATTAATCAAGAAAGGATTCCAATTGCAGTTTTAAACGAGTAAGGGGGAACTAAGGAGGGAATTAAAAAGGGGGAAACTTAGCAGTTCCCCCCACAGAAACAGTTTATCTTTTTACACTTCGAATCTCTTCCTGGATCTCCCTATTCTGTGGATCCAGTTTGCGAGCTTTCTCCAAATGCTCTGAATAACCAGCATAGTCTTTCTGCTTTTTTGACAACCGAGCAAGCCCCAAATGAACCATCGCATTTTTAGGATCAGCTTTCAAAGCCCGATCATAAAATGTCTGCGCCCACTGGTATTTACCCTGAATTAAATAGATGTTTGCTCTCTCACACAAAGCAGGTGCATAGTTTTGATCGATGTAAAGAATTTCCTTGTAGGTTTCAATAGCATCATCATACTTTTTCTGCCCGGTTCTGATCTTGCCAATCATCATCAAAGCTTCCAGATTTTCCGGATCCTTTGATTTGACCTCCTGAACCAGACTCAGAGCATCATTGGATTTTCCCAATTCGAAAAGCACTCTGGCGTATTTAATCATAACATCCTTATCTCTTTTAACAGACATAAGCACTTTTAACTCATCCGCTGCCTTTTCGAACTGATTAGTCTCCATGTAGACATCAACCAGTACCATTCTCAAATCATCATCGACTTTACCTTTGGTGATTCTGACTACTTTTTCCAGAAGGTCAGCACCTTCTTTACGACGTTTGGTCATGATATAACCTCTGGCCAGCAGAGTCATTATTTTGGGATCATTCTCCTTTTGCGAATTGGCAATTTCTAAAAATACCATTGCATCATCAACCATTTTTCTGGAGAGCAGGATTTCACCAATTTTTCCAATTGCCTCAGCATCTTCCGGAGCAACTTCCAGATACTTTCTGTAAGCATTAATCATGTTCTGATCTTTTTTCATCCTCAGATAAAGGCTTCCCAGCTCTAGCCAAACCTTCGGCATAGAGTCGGTGAGAGTAGGTACTTTTTCCAGATACTTGACAGCAGTCAGTTCGCCGCCTTTCTGGCGAGAATAATATACTCCCAATTTCATATAGTTTCGATAATCTTTAGGAAATGCTATCATGTTTTCCTTATACATATTAACAGCTTCAGAAGCATTAATGGTTTCATATACAACTGCTCTTTTGTAAGAGGCATCCGGATCCTTAACACCAGGTATTTTTACATATTCATTAAGCACTTCCGCTGCTTTAATCTTGTCTCCGCCTGCCTCGTAAGCTTCTGCCAGAGATTTGTAAGCCAGGTCTTTTGAAGCAAAGTTTCCTTTTAAGCTCCGAACCTTTTCCAGTGTAGTGATAGCGACTCTACTGTTTTTTGTATGAAGAGCGGAAAGTCCAAACTCGATCAAAAACTGAGGTGAGTTATCCTCTTTTACCAGGCTAAAATATTTATAAGCATTGGTATAATCCTTAGCAGCATAATAGTTTCTACCGACCAGTATCGCCACAGAATAATCAGTCGGAGCCTTGTCTAAATATTTTTTGTAAGCAGTCATGGCAGCATCTGTCTTCTTCTGCTTCATATATAGATCTCCAAGCTGCTTGTACTCATTTACTGCACCAGGATTCATGGCCAGAGCTTGTTCAAAAGTCAGGGCAGCCCCATTCAGATCACCTTTTTTCATCTGGCACACTGCCAGAGATGAAAGGATCTCTGCATTTTTAGGATCAAGCTGTGATGCCTTTTCATACATTTCTATTGCTTTGGTATAGTTTTGCGTACCACTGTAGATCTGCCCCAATTGACTGTATATGGAAGCATCTGCTTCTCCGGCATTTATGGCCCCTTGCAGTGCAGGCATCTTCTCTTTTGGGGTTCCAAATTTCAAGACCAGTTCGACATACTTTTTATGAAAGCCCTTGATCTTGGGGTCGTATCTGAGAGCATTCTTGTAAGCAGCAAGTGCACCCGGAAACTCTTTCTTATCATAAAGAGCATCACCCAAATCCTTTTGAGCATCTGCATCAGCAGGTTTAAGGGCAGTATACTTTTTGAGATAATTCAACGCATCTTCTTTGGCACCTGTTTTAGTACAGATTTCATATAGACGTTTAAATATCGATGCATCTTTTGGAGTTATCAGAGCAAGATCTTTGTAAATGATCAGTGCCCTGGGAAAATCACTGACTTGAAAAGCGGCATCACCATACATGGAAAGGAATGATGCTTTTTTCCGATCATCACCCTTTACCATTCCTAAGAATTTAACCGCATCCTGGTAGCTTTTTGCTTTAAAAGCCTGTTGCCCCACAGTTAATGCCACCTGATCATCGGATGGATTTTTCTCCAGGTATTTTTTGTAATATTTCAAAGCGGATTCGGTTTTATTTTGCTTGAGGTAAAGTTCCCCCAGCTTTTTGTATTCCTGGTTGGCAGTAGGATTAATAGCCACGGCCTGTTCCAATGTAAGAATAGCATCATTGACTGCGCCTTTTCTGAGTTGACACTCAGCAAGCGAGGTCAACAACTGAGGATTTTTGGTATCAAGTTGAGCGGCCTTATCATACATGGAAATTGCCTTATCCAGTTGATTCTGCTTGCTGTAGATATCAGCCAGGACCTTATACATTCTGGCATCTGCATCTCCCTGCTTTATAGCTCCATTGATAGCCACCACCTTCTCTGCATCAGTACCGGATTTAACCACCAGTTCTGCATACTTTTTATAAAAGCCTTTTGCAGAAGAATCCGCCTTAAGTGCAGCCCGATAGGCAGCCAGTGCCCCTGCCTCGTCCTTCTTCTCCAGAAGCATATCACCCAGAGTTATCTGAGCCTTTGCATCGGTAGGTTTAAGTTCTGCAAATTTTCTGAGATAATTTAAGACCTCATCTTTAGTTCCGGCCCGACCTGCAATTTCATACAGTTTTTCAAAGACAACCGGATCCTTAGGTGAGATATTGGCAAGCTGTTTGAAGAGCTGATATGCTCTAAACTCATCTTTTGCCTGGTAACAGGCCATTGCAAATTTCATCAGATGATCTTTATCTGAAGCATCAGTACCAGTAACCATTGCCAGATATTTTACGGCTTCTTTATAGTTATTGCTCTTAAGAGCATTCTCTCCAACCAGTTTGGCAATATCGTTATCCTGACTTTTTTCCAGATAACTTTTGTAAGCTTTTATCGCGGAGTCAGTTTTTTTCTGTTGCATGTAGAGATCACCAAGTGCCTTATACTCTTCGTTCGCCTGGGGATTCATAGCAATCGCCTGCTCATAGGTTAAGATTGCAGCATTGAGCGCACCGCTTTTAGCCTGCGACTGAGCAAGCTTAATCAACAAGGATCCATCTTTGGGATTAAGCTGACTGGCTTTATCGTACATGGCAACAGCTTTAGAGAAGTTGTTCTGTTTATAGTAGATAGAACCTAATCTCACATACATCTCTGCATCCGCTTCACCGGCAGCTATCGCGGCATTAAGTACCGAAACGACCTCCTGATCATTTCCATTTTTCATAACCAGCGCTGCATACTTTTTGAAGAAGCCCTTTGCTGAAGGATCTGCTTTCAGAACAGCACTATATGCAGCCATAGCTCCGGATTCATCCTTGCGCTCATAAAGGGCATCTCCCAGCTCTCTCTGTTTTTCCACATCAGCAGGTTTTAATGCGGTGTACTTTCTAAGGTAACTGAGGGCTTCATCCTTTGATCCCAGCTTGCCAGCGATATCATAAAGACTAAGCATGACATCTGCATCAGATGGAGCACTCTGTGAGAGCTGCTTGAAAACCTTATTTGCCTTCTGATAATCTTTGACCTGATAACATGCCTCACCAAATTTCTTGAGTAAAGCTGGATCATTTGCATCCTTTCCACTTACCATGGAGAGGTATTTTATAGCTTCATCGTATTTTTTGGCCTTGAAAGCATATTCACCAACTTCTTTGGCCAGATCACTGTCAGCATTTTTCTCCAGATATTTTTTGTAGTTACTGATAGCAGATTCGGTTTTATTATCCTTCTTATACAAATCTCCCAGGATTTTATACTCTTTGGAAGCCTGGGGGTTCATCGCCACTGCCTGTTCGTAAGTCATTATGGCTCCGTTGATCTTGCCACTCTTTGACTGTGATTCGGCAAGTGAAATCAGAATCTGCATATTTTTTGGATCCAACTGAGATGCCTTCTCGTACATCTCTACCGCTTTGGCATGGTTACCCTGTTTTGCATAAATTGAGGCAAGACGTTCGTACATTTTAAAATCTGCCTCTCCAATTACAATCCCTGCATTGAGAACTGCCGCAACCTCCTGTTCATTGGTTGAAGAGTTCATAATCAATTCTGCATATTTTTTATAAAAGCCGGTCGCTTTGGGATCTGCTTTCAGTACTGCTTTATAAGCCGCAATAGCACCTGCATTATCCTTCTTTTCATAAAGCTTGTCCCCCAGCATACGCTGCGCCTGAACATCCGTTGGTTTTAATGCAGCATATTTTCTGAGGTATAGAAGGTATTCATCACTTTTTCCGGTTTTTTCAGCAATTTCATAGAGATTTTTGAACACCTCAGGATTGCTGGGAGTTTTTTCTGCCATTTTCTTATAAATTTCATAAGCCTTGGCATCATCCTTAACCTGACGATAAGCATCTGCAAACTTTTCCAGAAGTGCCGGGTCTGATGCGGCAGTCCCACTGACCATACTTAGATATTTAATTGCCTCACCATAATTTTTGCTGGAATAGGCAAATTCTCCGATCTCTCTGGCCAGATTATTGTCACTGTTATTTTCCAGATATTTCTTGTAATTCTTAATTGCCGCTTCGGTCTTTTTATCTTTTTTGTACAGATCTCCCAATACCTTATACTCGTTACTGGCCTTGGGATTCATAGCAACCGACTGCTCGTAGGTCATTATAGCTGCGCTGGTATTACCACTTTTCGCCTGAGATTCTGCTAAAAGAGAGATTACCTCTGTATCTTTGGGATTGAGTTGAGAAGCCTTTTCGTACAATCCAACGGCTTTAGCATGTTCTCCTTTTTTACTATAAATGGAGGCAAGTCGCTTATACATGTTGAAATCGGCCTCTCCGGCTGAGATACCGGCATTTAACACAGCAACTATTTCTTCATCTTTGGCATCGGAGTTCATTACCAGTTCTGCATATTTTTTATAGAACCCTTTTACTTTAGGATCGGTTTTAAGCACAGCCCGATATGCAGCCAGTGCCCCAGCATTATCCTTCTTTTCATATAGGATATCACCTAATGCCCGCTGAGCCTCTACATCTGCAGGTTTTAATGCAGTATACTTCTTAAGGTAAACCAGCGCATCCTCTTTAGCGCCAAGTTTTCCGGCAATTTCATAAAGTTTCTTGAATACATCTGCATCTGTAGTGGTCTTTAAAGCCAGTTTTTTGTAAATATCGAATGCTTTTGCTTCATCCTTGTTCTGATAATAAGCATCTGCATACATTTTCAACAAAGATGGATTTTCGGCTTCGGCACCACTGACCATGCCCAGATACTTGATAACATCAGCATAATTTTTCTGAGAATAAGCGAATTCTCCAACCTCTTTAGCCAGGCCGTTGTCGCTGTTTTTCTCCAGATATTTCTTATAATTTTTAATGGCTGATTCTTTTTTGTTGTCTTTCTTATAGAGATCACCCAGAATTTTGTATTCTTCGTTAGCCTTAGGATTCATGGCAACCGCCTGCTCATAGGTCATGATTGCAGCGCTGGTATTTCCACTTTTAGCCTGAGATTCTCCCAACAAAGAGATCAACTCAACGTTCTTGGTATCAAGCTGAGAAGCCTTTTCATACATCTGTACAGCTTTGGCATGGTTGCCCTGTTTACTGTAGATTGAAGCCAGTTTTTGATACATGTTAATATCAGCTTCACCGGCAGCAATACCGGCACTTAATACAGATACCAATTCTTCATCGCTCTTAGAGAGCTTCATTATCAGTTCTGCGTATCTCTTATAAAATCCTTTTGCATTGGGATTGATTTTAAGGATTTGCCTGTATGCAACCAGTGCTCCGGAGCTGTCTTTATTCTCATAAAGTTTATCACCCAGAGTACGAAGCGCTTCGACATCGGTGGGTTTTAATCCTACATACTTTTTAAGGTAAGAAATATACTCATCACTTTTTCCGGTCCTTGCAGCAATTTCGTAGAGATTTTTTACCACATCGGCATCAGAAGGTAACTTAGCATTGAGCTTTTTAAGTATCTCGTATGCCTTCTGATCATCTTTAGTCTCGAAATATGCATCTGCAAGCATTTTCAGAAGTGCAGTATTCTCTGCAGCAGAACCACTGACCATGCTGAGATATTTGATTACTTCCGGATAATTTTTCTTGGAATAGGCGAATTCTCCAACCTGTTTTGCCAGATCATTATCGCTGTTTTTCTCCAGATATTTTTTATAATTCTTGATAGCAGATTCAGTCTTTTTATCTTTAATATACAGGTCCCCAAGAATTTTAAATTCAATGTTTGCCTGGGGATTCATGGCTACAGCCTGTTCATAGGTCATAATTGCAGCAGAAATGTTACCGCTTTTTGCCTGTGCTTCACCGAGTGCAGAGATAAGCTCCACGTTTTTGGTGTCAAGCTGTGAAGCCTTCTCGTACATCTGTACTGCCTTTAAGTGATTATTCTGCTTGCTATAGATATCCGCAAGAGCATGGTACATTTTAACATTTGCTTCACCGGCACTTATTCCTGCCTGAAGAGCCACTGCGACCTCTTCATCCTTAGCACCTGATCCAATCAGAAGTTCAGTGTATTTCTGATAGAACCCTTTTGCCTTAGGATCGGCTTTGAGAACAGCCCTGTAAGCGGCAAGTGCCCCGGCATTGTCTTTTTTCTCATAAAGCTTATCACCCAGAGTGCGCTGAGCTTCGACATCGGAAGGTTTCAAAGCAGCGTATTTTTGCAGGTATGTCAGTACATTCTCTTTGGTGCCTAACTTTTGGGCAATTTCGTATAATTTCTTGTAAATGTCGGCATCTGCATTGGGTTTTTCACCCAGTTTTCTATAAATATCGTATGCCTTTGCCTCATCTTTACTTAAATAATGAGCATCTGCATACATTTTAAGGAATTCCATTTTTTCGGATTCCGGCCCGCTTACCATTCCAAGATACTTGATCGCATCAGCATAATTTTTCTGAGCGAAAGCGTATTCTCCAACCTCTTTAGCCAGGCCATTGTCGCTGTTTTTCTCCAGATATTTCTTATAGTTTTTAATTGCAGATTCGGTCTTATTATCCTTTTTATAAAGATCACCAAGTATTCTGTATTCATGACTGGAACCGGGATTCATGGCAACGGACTGTTCATAGGTAAGAATAGCTGCAGAAACAGACCCCGATTTGACCTGACACTCAGCCAAAGCACTCAGCACCTTGGTATTTTTGGCATCCAGTTGTGAGGCCTTTTCATAGCAGGGTATTGCCTTCGCGTAATTGCCGGCTTCTTTGTAGAGATCTCCAAGCTGGATATAGGTGTTCACATCAGCTTCACCGGCACTCACAGCTCCATTTAAAGCAAGAATTTTTTCTTCTGCTGTTCCCTTTTTACTCAGAAGCTCCAGATACCTTTGATACAAGCCTTTGGTCTTGGGATCAGCCTTGAAAACCGCTTTAAAGGTCTCAAGAGCACTATCGGTATTTTTCAGATCATAGTAAAGATTTGCCAAAACCAGAAGCATTGGAGTATCCCCGGGCTTGAGGCTGCAATATTTTTGCAGATTTTCGGCAGCAAGATCCTGTTTCTTTTCTTTAAGAGCAATCTCGTAGAGAGTCTTGAAAGGTTCGGGGTCTTTCGGACTGATCGCAGTAAGATCTTTGAAAAGCTCCGAAGCTTTCTTTAAATCATTTCCTTGATAGGCAGCAGTTCCATAATGAAGTAAGTAAAGAGGATCTTTGGCTTTTTTACCAGTAACCTTCTGATAATACTTTACTGCCTCGCTATGGTTTTTCTTTTCAAACTCATATTCAGCAACCTGAAAAGCGATTGTGGGTTCAGATGCTTTTTCCAGGTATTTTTTATAGGTCGCAATAGCCTGATCTTTCTTGCCACTCTTGTTGTAAAGATCCCCCAGAAGTTTCAGTTCATCAACACTGGATTGATTAGTTGTGGTAACCTGTTCATAGGAGATAATAGCTGCATCTATTTTCCCTGCCTTTGCCTGGCATGCTGCCAGTTCTGAGAGAATAGCCGTGTTTTTTGGATTAAGCTGTAACGCCTTCTGATACAAATCACTGGCCGCAGCATAATTTTTTCTTTTAATGTGAATTTGAGCCAAATCTGTGCAGATTTTTTCATCAGCTTCACCGGCTGCAACCGCAGCAGTAAGAGCTTCAAAGATCTGCTCATCCAGAGTCTTTTGACCTTTTGGAACCGGTTTTTTGGGAGGAGTCTGAGCCATCACCAGACTGACATAAGTCTTATAAAAACCTTTAATGGCAGGATCAAGCCCAAGAGCGGTTCGATAAGAAGCCAATGCGGCAGTTGAATCTTTCTTTTCAATAAGGAGGTTTCCCAGATCCTTATGAGCAGAAGCATCATTAGGCATCAGTTTGAGGTATCTTCTCAAATAATCGGTTGCATCATTTTTGTTGTCAAGCTTTAGAGAGATTGTATAAAGGTTTTTAAAAACCGATGCATCTCTGGGAGTCAGCGAAGCCAGATCTTTGTAGGTTTCCAATGCTTCTTTATGATTATTAGAAGAGAGTGCGAAAGAGGCATACCTTTGTCTGGATGGCACATTTTTCTTATCCAGAGCCATGATGGTCTTATCGGCTTCAGCCAGCTTTGAAGTGTTTTTTGTCTGCTCATAACAGGTAGCCAGTTGTATCCAAATCTCTTTATCCGATTTATCGGTTTTGGAGAGCTTTTCCAGAATCTGTTGGGCAGCAGTGTAGTTTTTATTCTGAAGATGGATTTTAGCCAGAATTAGTTGAGGCTCACTGAGAGTAGAATCCTTATGAAGAGCAGATTCTGCAGCATCCGCAGCAAGATCGAACTTTTTCAATTCCCATGCAGCTCTCATCATTCCCTGTGCAGCATCTGCATTCTGTTCGAGGGTAAAACTTTTCTGGAAATATTTCAATGCATCTTCATACTTTCTGGTCTTCAGGCTGTACTCTCCCAAAGACATATAGACTTTGGGGTTATTGGGCTGCAGAGAAAGAAGTTTTTGATAAACCTGCTGTGCTTTATCACCCATTTTTTCTTTGGTATAAAGATCAGCCAGCCTGGCATAGGCTTCCACATTGTTTTTGTCGGAAGCAATAATCTTTTCTAATAAAGGGATTGCTTTTTGCCTCTGGCCCAGTCCATCATAAGCTTCTGCGATTAAGAAGGATTGTTCCTTAACGGTCTTTTCCTGTGGATCGGCCTTGCTTATCATCAGAAACAGATCGAGTGCATCCTGAAAAGCTTTCTTTTCCAGTTTCGCTCTTCCCACCTTTTCTCTGGCTAACAAAGCTTCTCTGGAAACTGAAGAACCAAACTTACGAACTGCAGCTTCCAAAACCGATGTGATTGAATCCTTAGAAGCACCGTCTTTGCTGAGACTGTGGCCGAATTTGTAGAGGTCATCGGCACTTAATTTGGCCATCTCAAGTTTCCCATACTCTTGAGCAGCAAGATTGAATTTTTCCTGTTTGTAATAGATTCTGGAAAGTTCAAGCCCCGCATCGGTGTTTTTAAAGTTTTTATCCCTGGTAGCTTCTTTGAAATAATGTGCTGCAGAATCCAGATTCTGCTGTTTCTGGTAGGCAGTAGCCAGTTTGAAGGCGGTCTCACCATCGGTTTGAGAGTTGTAGGCGTTCTTTAGTAGAGGCAAAGCTTTATCATACTTTTTCTCTGCATAGTAGATATTGCCTAACTCCCGGTTAGCCATTGCATTTGATTTGTCGGTTTCAATTACTTTTTCCAGTGCAGTTTTAGTTTCAGGGCTTTTTAAAGCCAGACAGGCCCTGGCATATTCCCAACTGGCTTCTCCGGTTGTCTTAATAGCCAGTGCTTTTTTTGCCATTTCAAGGCCATTTTCGTACTGATTAAGAGTATTGTTGATACGGGCAGCACCCAGATGAGCCTCATAGTTTTTAGCATCGTTTCTAATGGCTACCATATAACAGGCCAGAGCTTTTTCAGTCATTTTCTGCCCTTCATGAGCAATTCCCAGCTTGGCCCATATAGAAGCATCTCTTTCTCCAACAGGGATTTTATCATCGGCATATTTGATAGCTTCGCTATAGTTTCCGGCACTGAACAGTTTATCGAAAGCGTCATCTGCGGCACAGAACCTGCCTAAAACTGCCAGTAATGCCACCAGACGAATACCAAGCGTGGTTGAACGGGTACTCATATGCAATTTCCTCCAGACTTCAAAAATGCTCGATTTATACGATTTAATTGTTTTCAAAGCAAACAAACGAAGATGCTGTTTAATCACCTATCATTGAAAGTTACCCAGAGATGAAAAGTGAGTTTCAATAAATATACATTGAGTTATTTATATATTGAAACACTCTTTTTGATAAGATCAACTGCTGCATGCTGTTTTTGGTGGTATATTTCTTGCTTTTTCCTACTTTTATGAATGAGAAACTGAATTCCCATAGCGGAATCAGATAGAATGCATATATGTTTCGCAAGGGAGATAATATGGCCAAAGAGATGCCCAAGGTGATTGATTGTCAAGCAACTCAATGTGTTTACAACAAAGATAAGAAGTGCCATACTCCGGCCATTACAGTCGGAGATAAAGAACCCTGTTGTGACACCTTTTATCAAATTCCGGAAAAAGGCGGTATGACAAATGTAACCGGATGTGTAGGCGCATGTAAAGTTTCAGAGTGCTTATATAACAACTCGTTCGAATGCAGCGCTCCAGGAATCCATGTAATAGTAAATAAAGATCATGCCGACTGTGGAACCTTCAAGCCCAGAGGATAAAACCAGATTCGATCATCGTAAAGTCAACATACTCCATTTTTGCTATGGCCAGAGCTTTTACTGGCCACCTCTTCTATCTTATCTTAAGCTGCCCTAGCCACCAGAGCAGCATTTATTTTTCCATTTCAAAATGTTTTCAACAAAAGCTGCCATCTGATCGAAATAAGTCTGGATTATCGATGAAACAATTCTCTGCAACTATCATAAAAAACAACAAACTCTGTAAGGATTTCTTTCAACTGGACTTCTCCTGGGAATCAGAAAAACCCGAAGCGGGCCAGTTTCTGACAATCCGGATCTGCGATTGCACTGTTCCGCTGCTTCGAAGACCATTTGCCTTTTCAGCATTCAACAATCAGTCTAGCATCGCTTCCATTATTTTCCAGCGCAGAGGTATTGGAACCGAACTGCTGGCTGCCAAAACACCGGGTGAAAAAATCGATGTGATCGGCCCATTGGGAAACGCTTTCCCTTTACCAGAGAAAATTCAGAAACCCATACTGATTGCCGGCGGCATTGGACTGGGGCCAATTCTTTTTCTCTCCAGCACTCTACAGGACTTAAATATCAGTTCAAAATTTATTTTCGGTTGCAGAAATGAGCTCTCGATCCCCAAAAGCGACCAGTTTTCCTCCCAGCACCCTGTAATCTGCACAGATGACGGAAGTGCGGGATTTAGTGGAACTGTTGGTGATTATCTTTCATCGATCTGGTCGACCATAGAATCTGACTCGGTCTTCTATAGCTGCGGACCACATCCAATGCTAGCCGCCTGCCATCAATTTGCGCAAAAAAATGGCTCACCCAGTTGGATCTCTGTGGAACAGATAATGGCCTGTGGAGTAGGTGCATGCATGGGCTGTGCAGTTAAAGTAAAACAGGCCCCCGGTTATGCCAGAGCCTGCAAGGAAGGGCCGGTGTTTTCCGGCTACGATATGGTGTGGTGAAAAACAGATATTCCTTTATTTGGAGCATTTAATGGATCTTTCAGTAAAAATCGGTTCCGGAACTCTTCCCAATCCTGTCGGTGTGGCATCGGGAACATTCGGCTACGGCAGTGAATACGAGAAGCTAATCGATGTATCGGCTTTAGGTGCAATATTTACTAAAGCCATAACCCTCGAACCACGAGCCGGAAATGAGATCCCCCGAATAGTGGAGACCCCTGCGGGAATCCTTAATTCCATTGGTTTGGCTAATGTGGGTGTTGAAAAGTTCCTTAAAGAAAAAATGGAATGGCTCTCCAAAATGCCCTGTGCTGTTGTTGCCAATATAGCAGGAAGCAGCGAAGAAGAGTACTGCAGGGTGATGGAGAAGCTTGAGACCTGTCAATCGATCTGGGGCTATGAAGTAAACATCTCCTGCCCTAATGTCAAACACGGCGGTCTGGCCTTTGGAACCGATCCACAGCAGGTTCAACGTCTCACCGGTTCTTTGCGAAAGCTGACCAGTAAACCACTCATTGTAAAACTTACCCCTAATGTTACCGATATCACAGTCATCGCCAAAGCCGCACAAGATAGTGGTGCCGATGCGGTCTCCTGCATAAATACACTTGTCGGCATGGTAATAGATGTCAAAAAGAAGGCTCCTGTCCTTCCCATGAAAACCGGAGGCCTGTCCGGTCCTGCAATAAGGCCTGTGGGAGTGGCTATGACCTACCGGGTCAGCCGTGCAGTTTCAATTCCAGTCATAGGAATCGGTGGGATCATGAATACCGATGATGCTCTTCAGTACATGTTGGCAGGTGCATCAGCCATACAGATTGGAACCGGCAATTTCATTGACCCTAAAATTGCCACCACTATACTGCAGGGAATCAGTGATTATATGCGTGAGGAAAACCTGCAGAAAATAACCGAACTGCATGGGAACTTTTAGACATTCTGTTTCTCTTTTTTCCCACACTTCGATATTCATTATTTTCTCTACCTCCCTCCCTGACGGAGATATGATTCAAAAGGACTCTTGCTGCGCACGCCAAGCAAAGCGAAATTATTTCAAATGGTGCTCTGCACACGCTTTCCGTTTTTAATGGGTTAAAATGTTTCAGGTTCAGGGGTGCTCTTCCAGCGGAGGATTTACCTCTGACGGTGTTCTGAACTGCGTTATCGGTGTTCCAAATTGCAATATCGGAGTTTTTAACAACGATATCGGAGTTTCAAACAGCGTTTTCGGTGTTCCAAACTATGAGATATCGGAGTTCCGAACTGCGTTATCGGTGTTCCGAACAGCGTTTTCGGTGTTCCGAACTGCGATATCGGTGTTCCGAACTACGAGGTGTCGAAGTTCTGAACTGCGTTTTCGAAGTTACGAACTGCGTTTTCGGTGTTCCGAACTGCGTTTTCGGTGTTCCGAACTGCGTTTTCGAAGTTCTGAACTGCGTTTTCGAAGTTACGAACTGCGTTTTCGGTGTTCCGAACTGCGTTTTCGGTGTTCCGAACTGCAAGATAACGAAATTCCAAGTTGCGATGGCGTGTTCGGCAGTGTGCCAGTAGTAACTTGCCACTTTAGCCTTGCACTCTCTTATGCATGACGTCACCTATAAGGGGGCCAGGAATTTTCTGCAAGCATTCTTTGCGCAGGCATAAAGGTTTGCTTTATTCGTATTCCAGATTGCCTGTAAAGCAATCTGTCCGGCAGTTTCCAGTTTAAAAATCCTGTTCCGACATCCTGGTGTTAAGCACCAAGCCTACCAGGATAGCCACAGTCAGGGCAAATGAGCCCCCATAGCTTAGAAAAGGCAATGGGATACCAGTAACCGGCATCATTCCCAGGGTCATCGCGATATTAACAAAAGTATGAAAAGCGATGATGGAGATTGATCCCACTATCACCAGATTAAAAAAGCGGTTACGAATTGATTGTGTTAACAGGTATCCCCGTACTATCAGAAACATAAAAAGAAGAATTACTATGGTACTTCCGATAAAACCGAACTGCTCACCAAGAACCGAAAAAATAAAATCGGTATGCTGCTCAGGAAGGAAGGAGAGCTTAGTCTGGGAACCCTGAAGATACCCCTTGCCCATTATATTACCCGAGCCTATAGCCACCTTCGACTGAATTACCTGGTAGCCAGCACCAAAAGGGTCAGCTTGAGGATTAATGAAGCTGATAACCCTCATCTTCTGGTAATCCTTAAGAAACGACCCCCACACGATAGTGATAAAAGTGGCAGAAATCAGATTGGAAACCACCACTGCTATAGTTACCAATAATGATGGTCTGGTGAAGTAAAGAAGTACACAGAGTCCAACAAAGAAGACCCCCCAGGGAATTGCCCCGGTTATCCCCCAACCATGTTCAGTTCCAAAAGAAAGTATAAGCGGAATTGCCGATAATATCAGAGAAAGTACCGGAGACACCAGATAGATGACCTCCAGGATAGTTAGCCCGCCCCAGAAAAACATGGGAAGAGCCATGGCACAGAATACGCCAGCAGTTCCCAGATCCGGTTGTTTCAAAACCAGAAGAAAAGGAACACCTATAAGAATAATGGGCATGATAAAACTGGTAATTTTACTTAACGAAACCTCTTTTTCGGAAAGATAACGGGCAAGTGCCAGAAGCAAACCGATTTTGGCGAATTCTGATGGCTGAAGTTTAACACCACCTAACAAGACCCAGCGCTCGGCGCCTTTTGCAGATACTCCCATAAATAATGCCATAAGCAGCAGAAGGACCGAACCGCCATAAATCACATAGGCAAATCCATAGAAAAGTCGGCCTGGAACAGATATTAAAGCCATCACTATAAGCAAGGCCATAATAATCCAGATTATCTGCTGTTTGTAGAGACCAGCCAGCGGCCCCGACTCATGGATTATAGTTGCACTGTAAACCAGAAAAAAACCTGCAATCCATAATGAAACTGCGGTTAAAAAAAATGACCAATCAAACTGCGACTTTCTGGCCAATTCTTTCATAAAAAATTCCTTACTGTTGCCCGGCTAAGATATCATTATACTTACTAACTGAAGCATTGAGCTTGCGCACACTAACGCTGTCGATAGCAAGCTCCTGCACTATTCTCATTCCATCTGGAGTTTCTGAAAAGAAGTATCTCATAATGTCACCTGCTATTGGTGCGGCTACAGCTCCACCTCCACCCGCATTTTCCACTACCACGGCAACAGCAATCACCGGATTTTCCACAGGGGCACAGGTAACCACTAAGGCATGAGTTTTATCTCCATGAGGATTTTCCGCACTACCGGTCTTTCCCCCAACAGTAATGCCAGGGACCGCTGCCCTGCCACCGGTTCCTCCGGGTCTTACCACATTTCCCAGAGCTTCACGAATAGTGGCGACGGATGATTCTTTCAGGTTGAGCATACTTTTAACTTCAGGGAATCTCTGATTGACAACAGCTCCACTTGCGGTTCGTTCCTCTTTGACCAGATATGGTTTGTAGAGAGTCTTGCCATTTGCCACCCCTCCCACCATCAATGCCAGTTGAATTGGTGTAACAATCTGGGTCTGACCAATGGCCAGATCAAGAACCAATCCGGTGGTCCATTTCCACCCCCTTCGGGCAAATCGTTTATTGTATGCTTCTTCACCGGATAACCACCCCACCTTCTCTCCAGGAAGGTCGACACCGGTCAGTTCTCCAAGCCCCAACATATATGCATACTTATTGATTAGCTGATCACCCAGACGCAGCCCGACCTGATAGAAATAAACATTACATGACTGCCCGATCGCACCGAGCAGGTTCATTGGGCCATGACCAGTTAACTTCCAACAGTGTGCTACCCTGGAACCGATTCTATATCCCCCCTTGCAGCTTGTAGGCATATAGCTGTGACGATCGATTTTACCGCTTTCCAACCCTGCAAGAGCACTGATTATCTTAAAAGTTGACCCCGGAGTATAAGTACCATTAATAGCCCGGTTATTGAGCGGAAGATTTGGGTCGGTGGCGATTTCACCCCAGTTTTGACTCCTCAACGACGAGGACAGAGAAAAGATGTTAGGATCCACAGATGGGCTGCTATACATGACCAGCACTTCACCATTTCTGGGATCAAGAGCAATAACGGCTCCCTTTAGTGAATCAGGAAACGCACGTTCGGCAACCATCTGCAAATGAGCATCAATTGTAAGATACAGGTCATTGCCTGGAACAGGATCGATCCTTGGGATATTCGGAACCGGTCCCAGACTCTTACCATATGCATTTACTTCCACATATTCCTTGCCATATTTTCCTCTGAAAATTCTTTCATACTGTTTCTCGATTCCGGCTTTACCGATCTTATCACCGTAATAATATCCGAGCTCTTTAAGTGAATCGAATTCATTTTCAGGGATTTCACTCATATAACCCAGTACATGAAAAGCGGATGAACCAAGGGTATATTCCCTGCGGCTTTCGGTTTCCACTATCACCCCTGGAATTTCCATGGAATGTTCTTCGATAATGCTTACCAGATCAAGGGATACATCCTCTTTGATTCTGGTTAATTCAAAACGACGTTTCTGTGCTTTTTTAAAGATTTTCATCAGATCTGTACTATCAAAGACTGCATTGCCCATGGAGTCTTTAATCATACATAAGGAATTAATAGTCTTCTTTTTGTCCCGGACTTTGTAAGGAAGCACACAGATTGAATAGGAGGGACGATTTCTGGCCAGAACCACACCGTTTCTGTCAAAAATCTGTCCTCTGGGAGGAATAAGAAGTTTCTCCCGCATGGCATTCTCATTTGATAGGCGCAGGTTGAGTTCTGCCATAATCACCTGAAGATAAAAAAGACGGATAATAAGCAGAAAGAGAAATACGCTGATAATGGCACTGAGAAACAGGCTTTTTACTTTACGTTCCTGGCGTTCATCCTGAATTAAGCTTCCAAATGCCATTATAGCTTTCTACCGTTTTGTTTTGGTCTGGAATAAATATTCCCAAAAAATCGGTACCAAACCAAACAGAAGAGAGTATAAGGCCCGGGGCAGTGAAGATATTACCATTTCCAGACCCAACATCTGCACAGAACCTCCAGATTTAACCAGTTGAATCACAAGAAAAACCAGATCTCCCAGAAGCACAGTCAGCACCAGAAGCACAGCTTGAAAAACAGGATCAAGCCGCATCACTTTTTCATTGAAAAGACCGGCAAAGAAGCCAGCCAGAGTTTTTGCCAATGCATTCTGCCCCAGGATTACCGGGGAATAGATATCCTGAGCAAGCCCCAGAAAAAAACCTACGTAAAGCCCGGGCATTACTCCATTTTTCACTGCCAGCATAAAAAGTCCCAAAAGCAGAAGATCGGGTTTTATGTTGTAAATAGAAATTGCAGGGACGAGAGTTGTCTGCATCACAAAAATCAGAAAGAAAATAACTATCCACTTAAAGGTATTTTTAATCATTTCCGTTAAATTCTATTGAATCCATTTCTGATAGAAATGAAGCCCATTGAGGTGATAGACGAATAACAAAAAGTTCTTCCAGATGCTCGAAATCGACCGCCGGTCGAATAAAAACTCTTTTAAAAAGGGGATCGGAACCGGCTTTTATATCCTTTACGATTCCCACTTCCAGTCCACGCGGATAGATTCCACCCAGCCCCGAAGTAACAATGGTATCACCAATCTGGAAGTCCTCATGGCTTCTGACTCTCATAAAGAAGTGCTGCCCGTCATCAGTTTCCAGAATAGCCACGGTACGATTCCTGCGGCTTAGCACACTGATACGGTTGGAAGGGTCTTTAAGGAGCTGCACCAGACTTATCCCGTTAAGAGACTGAACCACTTTGCCTGCGACCCCCCTCTCGGTAACTACAGGCATAAAATTCAGGATACTGTCTTTTTTTCCCGCATTAATTACTACGCTTCTATAAGCCAAAGAAGGATCTCTGGCTACTACCCTGGCAGGAATCAATTCATAAGGCCAGTCTTTTGAGAAATCGAGCATTTCGCGTAACCGCTGATTTTCGGCAGTCTGCTCCTGTAAAGCAGAGATTTTCATACTTAACTGTGCGTTATGCATTTTCAAGCGACGATTCTCAGAAAAAACATCTTCGATCAGGGTAATCTGATTGAAAGTCAACTGTAGAGGGTAAAAAACTGAAGCGGTCAGAAAACGGGTAGTGGCAGCCTGACGCTCTGAAGAGCTGAAGATCATCCAGAGACTTACAAATGAAGTAAAAAGAAGAGAGCAGAGGACCCGGTATTTTACAACTAATTCAAAAATCCATTGCATTAAGGATAACGCCCGTTTACAGGTAAATAAATATTAAAAAACCTCCTGAGGGCGGTATCCTTCCAGTGAAAGGACACCGCAGAACTCACCTGCTTCTTCTGCCAGTAGACATAAGTACAGGCGAGAATTTCTCCAGATCTTCAATAATAGTCAATGATCCTCTTGCAACACAGGTCAGAGGCTCATCAATTACATTTACCGGCAGATTGGTTTCTTGCCTCAAACGCTCATCGAGGCCACGTAGTTGAGAACTTCCGCCAGTCATGATAATTCCTTTATCCAGAATATCGGCAGAGAGCTCCGGTGGAGTCTGTTCCAAAGCCTGCTTCACTGCTTCAATAATGGTAGAAATCGGCTCATTAAGTGCATCGCGAATCTCTGTGGAAGTAATTCTTAAGGTTTTTGGAATACCTGCAACCAGATCTCTTCCCTTTACCTCCATTTCCAGTTCATCTTCCAGAGGAAATGCAGAACCGATCTGCATCTTTATCTGCTCGGCAGTACTTTCCCCGACTAACAGATTATAGGTTTTTTTCAGATACGAAACAATTGCCTCGTCCATCTCATCGCCACCGATGCGCACTGACATATCACAAACCATTCCATTAAGTGCAAGTACGGCAATTTCTGCGGTTCCCCCTCCGATGTCAATTACCATGTTTCCAGAAGGCTCATTAACCGGAATACCCATACCTATAGCTGAGGCCATCGGTTCCGCAACCAGGTAAACTTCTCTCACCCCTGCACTCTCAGCAGAATCCACAACGGCACGCTTTTCCACTTCAGTAATACCCGAAGGCACTCCGATAACCACACGCGGACGAAAATAAAACCGATACTTCTGAACTTTCCTGATAAAGTATTTAAGCATTTGCTCTACCAGATCAAAATCAGCAATCACTCCATCCTTCATTGGACGAATCGCTTCAATCTCCCCTGGAGTCCGGCCGAGCATTCTTTTGGCTTCCAGCCCGATAGCAACAACTTTCTTCGTGCTCTTATCGATTGCCACCACTGAAGGCTCATCTATAAGAAGGCCACGTCCACGTACATAAATAAGCGTATTAGCAGTTCCCAGATCGATTCCGAGATCGTTTGATAAGAAGGGAAATCCCATATCGATGCCTCATAGGTTTACTTGTTTTATCCTGCCCAATATTAACCAGGATATAAGATTGTATAATGTAATTATGAAAAATACAATAATATACTAAGGTTTCGGTAGACCAAATAATAACTTTTCCAGATGTGCTTAATCAGGAAGGCTACAAACAGGAACCAACTACTCAATCTTTTATAGTATTACTGTCCACAGGTACTGAAATCTGCTCCTCTTTTTTTTCAATAAATGCAGAGTCAGACTGTCGACTGGTATCAGCCTTCACTTCCTCTGCAATATTCGCAGAATCAGAAACAGGCGGTAAAACTTTCTCCATGATAACAGAGTCGGAAAAAGTTTCTTTCTCATAACTATTTTTCAACTGTGTGTCAACCGTCTTTGCTGAATCTTCACTTTGAAGTTGTTCATAAAGTTCACTGCCTTCGTCTCCATCATTACTCAATGATTTCCCGGGCATCATCACCGTATCCGGTCTCACTTCAATTGAATCACCAGCTTCCTTAATAGTATCAGTAATAGTCTCAGTCTTTGCAGGTGTCAGATTTGTACTGTCCTCTGTTGCTGCTTTTGTCTCCAGAGAATCGACGGCTGGTGAGATGGTCTTTGATGAGTCTATGGCCTTTTGAGCTGCCAACTTCCTTTTGCTCACAAATGGTAACCCATAAGTTAAGTTCATCGTCCATTTCATCTCCACATCACTCTCATAACGGACCGGAATAAAAGCAACATCGTAGTTTATATTTGCCAACTTCAAACCAATTCCCATAGTCAAAACATCGGTCGGATGGTTAATCCTTTTGCCTAAACGCAGAGCCAGCATGGGTAAAATCCATGCTTCCCCACCTATTGGAACCATTAATTTTTCATGGTTAAAGCTATAAGCTATATCGGTTGAAATCGTATAAGGTATTTTTCCCTTAACCGAATCAGTCCAGCTTACCCCCGCTCTGGCATTCATAGGAAGCTCATCATCGCGGAAGTGATCATCCAAAGAATCAATGAAACCTGTATTACGACCATAAAAGTGAAGTATTGCAACACCAGCAACCATTTTCTCAGGAATTACCTTATATATAGCACCTGCGCTTCCGGTTAAACCATAAGAATAATCATTGGCAATCCGGTCATGAATCCCATTTACAGCCACTCCTATAGCGAACCGCTCTCTTTTGATCCCAACACTTAAAGTGGCCATTAAGCTCTGCTCTGATCCATAAGCATCTTTAGGTCCTCTCTCATCAGCATAGGGAAATTCGATGGACTGGCTTTGAAAACTACCCCCCAAAAACCATCTGGAAAAGTTGGTCGACAGTTCCAATTGTCCTCTTCCCAAATCTTCAGATAATCTTCCGAACTCAAGAGAAACATAGGGTCTGTTCAGAGAAGGCAACGCCGGATTGAAAAAAGAAAATCCACCACCATTTAACAGAGCAGTACCCGCAGAACCCATTGCAGATGTCCGGGGATTGATTGGTTCCTCAATAAATCCATAGTATGCCTCAGCAGCCTGAGTATTCCCAGTAAGCAGCATAGCTATTATCAAGCCAATCATCAAAACACATTTAAACATCTTTTTCTCCGATGCGAAATACAATATCTAAAAATTCCATTGGACATCGATCTGCTGGTCAATCCCTGCCCATAACTTATCTGTGGATACCCCGTAATTAAGCCTTACTCCATTACGCCATCGCTGCATATCCAAAGAGAAACCCGCTGTGATTTTAAAGGGGAAACTACTCAGGTAATTATCATGATCTCTTAACAGGTCACCATTTATCAACAGCTCTCCCAAGCCAGCCCGTATAAAAAACATCTCCCAGTTTCTCCACTCAAAACCAGTGCTTAAGACCGCTTGCGGGCGTTCCAGAGTTTTAAATTTGCCATCGAAAAGATAAGCCTTCATATCCATTGTCCAGAACAGGGGCTTATCCAGAAATGATCCCTGATATTTACTTGCCAGAGTGAGTGAAGGATATGTACGTTCTTCAATCTGAGCGGAATTACCTCTATTCAAGTTTACTGTCCAGGTCATCGATGCTCCCACATCCTTCAATACTGCTGCCATGGTCCAGACTTTACTTACCTGGTAAATGAATGCCAGATCCAGTGCTCCTATATCGGTACAACTTGAATACCCCACATGACTTCCTTCAATGTAGGTGGGCAATTGCTGGAAACGGATATTAATTCCCAAACCAGCACTCATTTTACGGCTTAAATAATAACTGAAAGCGATCTTTCCGGTAAAAGTAGTGTAGCTGGCACGTTCAAGCGGATTCTCATTTTCATCATAAAGGTCGTTTAAAAAAGGATCTCCGCGATATAAAAGCATCAGCCCCAGATTGAGTCTTGGAGGGACCTTGAATTCAAAAGCCCCGAAAGCATCAGTACGTCCCAATGATCGAAGACCAACTCCCCCGCTAAGGACTCTTCCCTTATGAAATGACATCGCGGCAGGATTCCACCAGGGAGAAAGATAATCGGGCAAAGCAGAGTTTGCGCCCGCAGTCGCCATCGCTGCAGCACCTGCCCAAGGCCGAAGATAAGCACCGGAACTGCCACCGACAGTCGATGCACCGGTACTGGTCACCAGTAATGCTAAAATGGCTATGCCCGCAGTAACAGCATAAATCCGCTTATTTTGCCACCACAATCTTTCCAAATGCCCTCTCTCCGATATCAGTTGAAATTCTATAATAATAAACACCGGGCGCTACCATCTTCCCTGAAGAATTGCGACCATCCCACCAGTCTTCATTTTCCACAGTACTGCGGCCATGCTGTCCGCCATTGTTTCCTGCACGCCTGAATTTATTGCTGATAATGGTTTTTACCAGATCCATATTATAATCATAAACTCTTATAGTAACATTGGCATCCCTGGAAAGATTATAGATAAAAACGGTGCGACTCTGCTGATCGTACATATCGGCGACCAGCACACCCGGACGGGCATAGGTTTGTTTCAAACCGGATCTGACCGGTGGAGCACGCTTTACCTGATAAAAAGTAACCTTTTCTGCTGGAGGATACTGCCATCTGGCCAGAAATGTTCCATCGGTTGAAGCCAACAGCAAGTATCCGGTTGAATCGGTCAAACCGACATAATGAAGATCTGTCAACACCGGCTCGCTGATTGCAAAATTTCTGGTTATCCAGTTTTGAAATACTGAGGTGTTAATAACTGCAGATCTGGTGACAAGCGTATCTGCCAGACTATCCTGAAATGCGCTTATACCCTTTTCGGTGAGGACAAAGAAGTAATGGCCAGGACCGAAAGCAACATCATACACTGTTTGTTCCAGTATGGATCGCCAATTTTTTTGGGTTCTACTGTATTTGGCCAAAATAAGGGTGTCTTTCCAACTTCCAGCAATCCGTTTTTTGACCCTGATTCTGCTCAGTAAGAGTCCATCCTTCCCAGGCTCCGGGTAAACCGCTTCAAATCCACTGAAGTTTAGCTCGCTATTGACAAGCTGTGAGGAAATACTGCTGTCCCATGAGGAATCGATAGTAGAAAAACGCCAGATTCTGGCCGGAGTAATTACCATTACATCATTCTCATGCCGCTCTAGCCCGATTACCCTGAGCATGGTATCAGGTTTTGATTCCAAACCAGGGAATTCATTTACAGGTACACTGGAAGATTTTCCCGGAGAGAAAACACTTTTTGTCTGATTTTTATAATCCCATCTCACCAATCCAGCATCCATGCAGGCAAAATAAAAGGCGTTATTAACCCAGACCACTTCCCTGGCAGTAAGATCCAAAGATGAGGAATCAACTGGCCAGCCTAAACTGAAATCTTGCTTGTTAATAGAATTACCATTTCGGGTGAGAAGAAGTACAGGATTTGGTTGTCCGAATTTAAGCGTATCAAAACAAAGCACAAGTCTGCCATCACCATAGGCCAAGTCGTGAATGTCTGAACTGATACAGCCTAATGTATAAGAAAGCCAGTTATTATCCTTATTAAGCGACACACTGTCGCCGCCGTGAATAATGGAATTTACTGCGAATTGATTGCGCGGCCCTTCCCACACCAGTGTCCATAACGTATCGGCTTCACCGGTAACCGCTATTACATCATTGGATGTAATCCCTTTACCGCTTTGACAATCGGCGGCAACTGACAGTGCAGAAAAAACAAGTGCAATTCCGACAGAAAACCTTAACAAATTATTGGCGGTTATCGAGCACCTGCGCGTCTTCCGGAACTTCAAATGTAAAAACCTCCTTCGGTATTTTTGCACCGAATACTGTTTTCTTAAAAGAATATGTCTGAATATTGTCATTCCGGTCAGTCATTTTTAATTTCTGCAGCTCACCGGATTTAGTAATTACCTGAATCTCTATCTCTTTATATTGGGACTTTGTTGAATCATCGGCTGACCATTTTAAAACTGTCCGGGTGGCAGACTTTTCTACTTCTTTGTAAGGATATCCGGTAAGAAATGTGGATAGCAGTTGTGATGGATGATATGAAAGCTCCAGATTACAGAAGTTATCAATTACCACTTGTTTACCTGCTTTGTTATACTGCCAGTAGGTTTTTCCATCACTGACAAGAATATCATTGCCCAACTCGACTCTGAAATTGTTCTGAGGTGCCAGAAATATTCTACCATTTTTGACCTCTTCCCTCTCTCTTATACTCCACCAGGTATGTAACTGAAACTGGGCTTCAATAAAGGAACCAGATGAGTACTTATTTGAAATCAGCTTCAGTACCTCCGGTTCGGCAGAGAAAACCTGACTGACTAAAATTACTATCGGTAACAGGGGAAAAAGAAATTTTGCCATAATTTTTACCATCTCTGTGCTGTTTTTTTGGGTGTGCTCAGTGAAGTCTTGCCAGAATCTCTTCCAGTTCATCCGGTTTAACTTTTACTTCCCTGGCCTTGCTTCCATCAGAAGGCCCCACAAATCCAGCGCGTTCCAGTTCATCCATAAGACGTCCAGCCCGGGCATAACCGATCTTCATCCGCCTCTGCAGCAAAGATGTAGACCCCTGACCAATACTGACAATGGTTCTGGCAGCCTCTTCGAAGAGCTCATCCCGATCGCCATTGTCAAAAACTCCCTCATCGGACCCGGAGTCATCGATCTCATCATGAAAGCTCTCTATTTTATCGATTTCATACTCTTGTTTACGGATCTCAGCCACTATCTTTTCCACATCTTCCTCAGAAATAAATGCCCCATGAAACCTTTCAATCTCAGGAGCCCCGTTTCTCAAGAAGAGCATGTCCCCCATTCCCAACAGCTTCTCAGCCCCCACATGCCCTAAAATGGTACGGGAATCGGTAGACTGAATCGTTCTGAAAGCAATTCTGGATGTCAGATTCGCCTTAATTGGACCGGTAATAATATCCACCGAAGGACGCTGTGTGGCTACGATTAAATGTATACCAACAGCACGAGCCAACTGAGCAATACGCTGAATCAGCACCTCGACATCCTTTGATGCGGTCATCATCAGATCAGCCAGCTCATCGACTATGATAACGATAAAGGGAAGTGGTTTATTGTCTTCCTCTGGTAATATTTCTCCGATTTTTCCTGAAGACAGTCGTGAATTGAAAGAATCGATATTTCGGGCGCCCACTTTTGCCAGCATCCGGTAACGACGTTCCATCTCTCTGACTCCCCATTGAAGTGCCTTGACCGCTTCTTTGGATTCAGTAACTACAGGAGACATCAAATGGGGAATTCCCTCATAAAAGGCCAATTCCACTTTTTTGGGATCTATCATAATTAACCTGAGGTCATCAGGTTTTTTGGTCATAAGCAGACTACATATAATAGAGTTAATACACACACTTTTACCCGATCCGGTCTGCCCTGCAATCAGCACATGAGGCATCTTGGTTATATCGGTAACATAAGGAGCGCCGGAAATGTTGGTACCTATTATTACAGGCAGCTTAGCCTTACTCTTTTTAAAAGCTTCGGATTGCAGAATATTCTTGAAATGAACGATGACCCGCTCTGAATTTGGCAGTTCTATTCCTACCGCAGATTTGCCAGGTATTGGTGCCTCTATACGAATTCTCTGCCCCCCCACCGCCATAGAGATATCATCATGAAGACTTACTACCCGGCTAACCTTTATTCCGGGAGCAAGCTCAATTTCATAGCGGGTCACTACAGGCCCCGGACTTACAAACACCACCTTTCCCTCAACCCCGAAATTCATCAATGTCTTCTCAAGAGTAGTCGAATTTCTTTCGATCGCATCCTTATCCACCATACTTGATAATGGTGGTGGATCTGGCAACACAGAGGAGTCCGGTATTACATAGGCTTTGCATGCCTTTACTGACTTGGAACTGCCTTCTCCAGATGCCTTCGTCAAACCTGCGGGCTCATCAGTTTCCTCATTCTCCTCATCCTCCGGATCTACAGGTGCTTCGATAGCACCGATTCTCAAACCAGGTGGCATGAGATTTTGATCCAGCTCAGCGTCATCCGAATCAACCTCTTCTGTCTCGATAGACATTATTTTCAGAGGTTCATTTTTCTTTGCCCGAAAAGCAGCCAGATCCTTTTCCAGTTGAAGCCTGGCCTGTTCCTCTACATCATTTATATCGTTCAGAGGCGACTCTGCCGATTCATCTATAGCAGCAATTTCCTCTTTTTTTGGTTCATCCTCTTTAATTTGAGATGCTTTTTTCTCTTTTTCTGGTTCAGTGTCTTTTGCGGCCGACTCACCCACAGCTTCTTTTTTCTTTTTTTCTCTCTCTTTCTTTTCAGCCGCTTTCGCCCTTTTTTCTGCTTGTTTTTCTGCTCTTCGCTCTGCTGCCGCCTGAGCTTCAAGCTCTCTTTTCTGGCGACTTTCCTCCATTGATTTGCGTACTTTTTCCAAATAGCACTTAAACCATTCCCATAACCAGGATAATCCGATTCCCATGAAACCGATTATTCGCTGAGGCGGAATCCTGAAGCAGGAAAGAAGAGTGATAATCAGTGCCAGTCCACCAAGAAAATAGGGCCCAAAACGATACATGCCAAAAAGGGGATAAAAAACCAACCGCACAATAGTAACCCCGACCAGATTATGGGGCGCACCAAAGTCTTTTCCAGATGAGGCCATCTCAGGCAGATAGTAGATAGCTAATAGAAGGCAGATCTGCAGAGTGAACATGATCCAATAAAAAAAGGTTCGGAATCTTAACAGATCTCCCCGCAAACGCAGCCATCCAATGTAACTAATAGAAAGCGGAAAGAAGAAAGCTGGAATAGGACCGAAAAGATAGATCAAACCCATTGAAAGAGAGGTTCCAAAAAAATGCCCCAGAATGTTAGCATCTCTGTTAACAAAATGGGATATGAGTGAAATAAGAGTTAAAACTCCTGAAGCCAGAAAAATGAGCCCCCATATCTCATGTCCAAAACCGGACTGAGTAGCAGCTGCAGCAGTTTGCTTTTTCTTCTTTGCCATAACAACCTAACTAAATAACAGTTTTTCTACATTATATAATGAAAAACGGATTGTCTTTGCTTTCTCAGATAATTGAGGATAATCGGTTATCTTGGTATATTCTTCGATTACCCGTGAAGCCTCCTGGGCTCGTTTGCAGGATGCAGCCAGGATATCAGTTACAGTTTTTCTTTGAAGCTCTTCAGGGCGGTTTTTATCAGCAAAACAGTCGCTGAAGGTGTCTCGTCCATTTAAAAGAGGTTCCCTTCCAATTGCGATTTCTATCTCTTTAACGGAGTGTCTGAGTTTTTTCAAAGTAACCGCAACCGGGGCATCATTTTTAAAAAAACGGTAATACTCTTCGATCACTCTGAGTGCCTCGCGCAACCGGTTAAGGTTAGCATCAAGAACCCTGTAGATTGAATCGGATACAGTCATTGAATTGTGCTTATTGCTTTAGTTACTGGTTAAAAATCCGTTAATTTCAGACATTGCAGGGGACGGAGGAACCTGAGGAAGATTGTTAATTTCCAGGGCTATCTCCTGCCGAAGTCCCGAATCGGGAAATATAGATAATGCAATTAAAGGAGGGGCAGTGAAGTTAGCCGATTGGAGGAGACGGGTAATCATGATGTTTTTTCTTTTTCATTATATATAAGACAGCTGGGGGTGGAATAATCTTAGAACTGGGCTGAGAAAATGCTTTTGAGTTTAAACAAAAACCTTAGAGATTACTTTATAACCCTTGTAATTTTCTTTACAGCTCTTTGCGAAAAATCTCTGGGAGTAGCCTAAAACTTCCCACTTCAACGGAAAACATTAGGAATTACTTCACAGACCTTAAACTCTGACGCTAAAAGAAAATCCAAACCTTTAAATTAGTTGAATAACAGCCTCTCTTTTGCAGTAGCCTGCTTCTGATAGTCCGTTTTTTGTACACGGTGATGTCGGATCAGATACTAAATAAAAATCGGCAGTGAAAAAAACTCCTTATTCTTTAAGGTTAAAGATATGGAGCCCAACATAAATCCCTCTGATACCAGTATTGACTACTATACTTTCGCATCCGGCCCCGTAAAGATGTCTGTTCCACTTGAAAAACTCAGTATTCATTTTGAAAATGGTCTGCTGCTAGTCAAAACTTCACAGTTATATATTATTGATGACAAGAGTAAACCCTGCCTAATTTACGTGAATGGCTCTGACAGCACAGAAGTTACATTAAACAACTTATTATCTGGTGAGCACCGAGAACATTTTTACACTCAAAACGACACATTCAGCATATCTACCACCAGAATTACGGATTCCAATAAGGTTTCAATCAGGTATCATTTTTTAGCTACCCGTGCCGATTTCTGGTTCGAAAAGAAAAATACTGGTAAAAAATGGATGATTCGACTCTCTTCTTCAGAGGATACAATTGCAGGCCCACTACTCAGTGAAGATATCCTGGAGCCCCGGTATTTCGATAAGGAATTCACGATTGAAAATCAGCTTGAAAGGCCTGTTTTTCTTACCGGGACAGACTCCGGTCCTGGTTTTTACGTTGACTGGACTAAAACCGGAAAACGAAATAAACTGCTTATATCCAATAGTGGAGTATCTGCAGATTATTTCGGCTGGAGATTGCGGTTGCGTCAGTGCAGTCTTACCCCCGGTGGTATAATCTTCGATTCATTTGATATAAAGGCACCATTAGCATAACTCCATTTTTTCGTACCAATCTGATCATTGATAACTATTTTTACGCTTTATTATTGCTACTTTATCAGTTATGAAATTATCTTAACATTATTGATTCATTTAGCGTATCACCATTGTATCAGGATATTATCGAAAAACGATATATTAATCTCTCTTCTTAAAATTACAGGAAACCGTAAACTTAAAATGCGGTTAATAAAGGATTTTTGAAAATAATAGAATTTCTTTTGCTAAAAGATTAAGTGATTTTTATTACCTGGCGACCTTTAGAAAACTGAATAGAAACACCTTTCCATAAAAATTGCATCTTTAAAACAGATGGAGAAGGTTCCAAAGAGGTATCAAAGGTTTAAAATTGTTAAGTTTCCTGGTTTTACGTGTACTATTGCCATCTTGAGGAACCCAGTTCTCGTAAACATTTTTCCAAACAGTTAAAGGAGTGGACATGAGTAATTATGAATTTGACCCACAGGCCTTCTGGATTGTAGTTGCATCTTTTTTTGTCGTGATCATTTCCGGAATAAGGATTGTTCGTCCCACACACCGAGGCTTAATCGAACGGTTAGGCAAATATAGTCGATTTGCAATGCCGGGTTTCCACTGGATAATTCCTCTTGGAATTGATAAAATGTACAAAATCAATATTACCGAACAGATGACTGAATCTGGTCCTCGAGAAATGATTACCAATGACAATCTGAATGCTCTTATAGATGCTCAAATTTACTTCAGGGTAATTCCAGATGAGGAAAATGTAAAAAAATCTCAGTACAATGTTTATAATGTTGATGTGCAAATCGTGGCTTTAGCAAAAACGACCCTTCGAAATATCATCGGTACACTTACAATGAAATCTGCTAACAGTGAACGGAACAAAATCAATGATGCTCTTTATGAAACCCTTACAAAAGAAACTTCAACCTGGGGAATCGAAATAATTAGAACTGAGCTCAAGCAAATTGAGCCACCAAAGGATGTCCAGGAAAACATGAATAAAATCGTAAAGGCAGAAAATGACAAAATAGCCGCAATCGATATAGCTACCGCTGCGGAAACTATTGCTGATGGTCAAAAAAGAGCAAATATCAAACAAGCTGAAGGTATAAAACAAGCTAAAATTTTACAAGCCGAGGGGGAGGCTGAAGCTATTCGTTTGGTAAATGAAGCTGCAAACAAATATTTCACCGGCAATGCACAAATTTTGAAAAAATTAGAGACCGTACAAAAAGCTCTCGAAGAAAACACCAAGATTATTGTCCCTTCGAATCAGGATTTAGTTAATGTCATAGGCGATATGGCTGGAATCGTACCCACCAAAAAAGAGTTTCATAAGCAAGAGGCGACAAAAGATTATAAACTGATGGAAAATGAGGAAGAAAATGTGATGGCTGAATGATAGTATCCGGAAAAATCCGGTTGGTATCGTTTATATCAACCGGACTGTCTGAATATGTTTTTTCAGCTCTTGTTGTTTTTTTACTCCTTATTCTATACTCCCTGCAGTAATCCTCATATAGGTTATTTGTCTCTTTATGTTAACTTAACACTCTCTTCCAGAGATTGGAAATTAGCATCAGAAAATAGAATGGCTGTTGCCCGGTGTTTTCGGTATTATCTGCAGATTGTGATTGATTCAGAAACTATCATTTTGATTATTTTAACCCTAATTCGATTCCCCCCGCGCCCAAGAATATTGTCTTATCAACAAATTTCATGTTATATTAATATTTTATCTTTCCCGATGTATCTCTGTTATAATAGGCCTTTTTAAATGGAGGTTTAGCTGAAGATGAAAAGCACAACTGATGCAGAAAAAATCATCAATCTCCTGATTAAAAATCCAAATGGTTTGAAAAAAGATCAAATAATAAGGAAAACTGCCCTGGGCAGTGATGCTTCATTTTACAGAGCGTTAAGAACCGCCAAAAGCATGACAAATAATGGTATTTTCTGTAACCATGGTAAATATTACATCTCTGAAGACTGTTATTCATCTGAAGAAAACCACCTCTTGTTGCATGATGATGAATTAATTGCCTTAATCTCTGTATATCACATTATTTCAGGAATGACCTCTGATATTCTTCACCAGGTGGTAGAACCAATAAGAGATAAAATTAGCAGGCTGGTTAACATTTCTGTAAAAAACCCTTCAAAATGGGTGGAAAAAATCCGCATTCTGGATTCACATTACCGGAAATTCGAAAAAAGTGTCTTTTTGAAAATTGCTCAGGCAATTGCCAGAGAACGTGTTATTAAGTTCACATATACAGATCATTCCGGTAATCAATCCTCAAGAACTGTATCACCACAACAACTTGTAAGGTATAAAGATAACTGGTATCTTGATGGATGGTGTCATAACAAAGAAGATTTACGCATCTTTTCTCTGGATTGCATTACAGAATTGAAATTTGATAACATGAAGTATTTCACACCAAATGATTCTATAATAAGAGAAATTTATGGTACATCCTATGGTATTTTTTCCGGAATCCCAACAGGAACTGCAAAAATTAAATTGTCAGGTAATGCTGCAAGGTATGCTTTGAGAGAAGTATGGCACCCTAAGCAAAAAACAATCAGAATGGGAAATGGTGATATTTTACTGGAAATACCATTTAACAAAACACCGGAACTGATAGGATCAATACTATTCTGGGGAGAAGAGGCGCAAGTTCTATCACCGGCTTCATTAAGAGATGAAATTACTTCCTGTATAAAAAGAATGCATTCAGTCTATCATACTAAATCTGCTGAATATTAAATATAATCCCTAAATAGTGTCCGGTTAATTAAACAAAAGAATACTTCATAAAATGGCTGAAGCATACAAATAAATTCCAAATCTCAAGCAGCAAATCCTAAACAAATCCCAATAACCAATCATTCAAATTCTAAACAAGAAAAGACCAGGAAGAAAGAGTAATTTGAATATAATATCTAAACGAAGAACCGAAGCCCACCGAAGCGTATTCGCGTAGGCGGGCTGTTCCGGTTTGGAATTTAAAGCATTGTAATTTGGAATTTGGAAAATTGACCGGACACTACTGATAATTCCTTTTATGAACAAAACACCTTTTTCTCGTTTACTGTCAGC
>Ga0209723_1000473_pt1 | contig 74522 bp, 61 predicted proteins | sample BiotimSIPDNA_2_FD_185750 | JGI IMG/M metagenome (GOLD analysis project Ga0209723, IMG submission 185750) | Anaerobic biogas reactor microbial communites from Washington, USA - Biogas_R2 time_0 SIP DNA (SPAdes) (version 2) | ecosystem: Engineered > Bioreactor > Anaerobic > Unclassified | place... | reverse complement strand
GATTTGATTACCTTGCCTCTGTATGTTTCCCGCATAATTTCATAAAATGTGCGTTGCCTCGAAAGCATTTCTGCAAAGATTGTTATTTCGTTTTTTGGTGGCAGATCTGTTGCTACCTGTTCTTTTTTTCGCCTTAATACAAATGGGAAAATAAGCTTTCGAAGGAGTTCAGCAGTTTTTTCGTTAGCTTCCCGTTCTATGGGTTTTATGAAATTTCTGCTGAAATTCCGATATGGACCCAGCATTCCAGGATTTATAAACGAGAATAATGACCAAAGTTCTGAAAGGTTATTTTCTACAGGTGTACCACTTAATGCAAGCCGATACCTGCAATTCATTTTTCTAAGTGTACTACTGATCTGTGAGCCTGGATTTTTTATCGCCTGAGCTTCATCAAGAATAACATAGTGAAAATCGATTCTTTCGAGTGACTCAATATCACGTAACACAGTACCATAAGTTGTTAAAACTACATCAGCCATATGCATGATATCCAGGTATCGGTGACGTCCTGAACCATGATAAAGAAGCAAATTCAGTGATGGTGCGAATTTCTGAGCTTCACGCTGCCAGTTAAAAAGCAAGGATGTTGGTACCACAACGATAGAAGGCTGTCCCTCCCCTAACTGCTTTTCATTTAGAAGAAGAGCCAGAGTCTGAACCGTTTTACCTAATCCCATATCATCTGCCAGACATCCCCCAAATCGATGCTTTTTCAAAAAATAGAACCATTCATACCCGGCAATCTGATATGGCCGCATTCGTGCAGTAAACGTTTCTGGAAGAGGTATCGTTTCCAGACCAGAAAAATTCCTGTAGAGTTCTTCCCTTTTTCTTTTAAATTCCGAATCACAATACTGTTCATCAGCCATATCTAACAGCATATTCGCAAGCGATATGTGTGTGGATCGGATTTTAATGGTTTTTTGTGAAGAATCAATCTCCATTGCGGCAAAAAGACCAGCAAATTTCTCAAGCCAATCCTGAGATAAAATCCCTGAACTCCCATCATTCAGAAGGACAAAACGGTTTCTCTGTTGAACAGCCATAATCAATGATGCCAAAGTAGCAGAAATACCATCAAAACTCAAATCAAGAGAGCAGTCAAATAGATTTTCTTCAGAGTTTATTGAAACACTCAATTTGGGTGCAGATTTTCTAGCATTGGCAGAGCGAAGATCATCCTCCCCATAAATCTCGAACCCCTCTTTAGCCAACAGAGGAAGCTCATGAAGAGTCCAGATACGCGGATCACAACATGGCGTATAATATCCGGTTTGATATTGCATTAATTCGTATTGTGCGAGTAAAGCAGTTACGGCAGTTTCTCTTGCTTTGGACCGAAATATTTTATAAAATTTCCCGTCTTCGGAGGGAACCAGGCGATTCATATTACTGTCGAGGCGGGTAAATTCTACATCTCCGTTATAATACGAAAACCTTAATTCCACTAACAACATTGTTTCACATTCAGAAAGATATAAACGAGGAATCGGTTTTTGTGGAGGGATTTCTATTATTAACTGCGGGTCTGGTTCGATATTCTCATCCGGAATCTTTGTATCAGGTTCACCAGCTATGGTTTCATTAGTTTCGATCCTGGCAAGCTTGTTTTCATCATTGGATTCATCAATATCCCAATCTATTCCTACCTGAATTGCCTGATATGCATTAGCTGCCATCATGACTGCCACTACATGTTCACACGCGCCCCCAAAAGAAAAATTACATGAACAATCAAACCGTGTTTCATTATTTTCTTTACGAATAGCAACCTTGTGTTTAACAGAATCGCAACGGACTGAAGCAATTATATCATTTCCGATAAAATGAAGTCCGGATACATTTCCTTTACTATAACATCCCCGGCCATCATCTATAACAGCTGAAAATGCGTACTTCCTGATTTCTTCGTCGGTAAAAAGTGCCACAGAAACAAGTTATTGGAGATTAGTAAATAAACAGGAAAAATAGATAGCGCACCGCAAGAATCAAATTGTTATTTGGTATTGGCAGCCATATTGTCATTGGGTCTGGATTTCCAGTTTATTCGCTGTGCCCATTCCCTGAAAAGAGACCACGATTCAAGATCTGCATCAATACGAAAATTAGGTTCACCCTGTTTGTGTTCATTAAACCAGAAAAAAGCTTCAAAACAGGTATTTGAATCAAAAAACTCGAGAAAATCCCGTAGCCACTGGTATCTCCTTGGATCGGAAGGACATCCTATTTCTGCAATCCACATAGGTTTACCAAAACTCATTAAACCGGTAATTGAATTTGCATATACTTTAAAAAAAGATTCCCACTGATGATATTGATCATGATTATCTCCAAAATTATATCCATCAAGTGCAACGATATCAACATACTGATCTCCGGGATAATAAGGAAGAATATCTTTTTCAAAGGTATGAGGTCCCCATACAACTCCCGGGCTAAACACCCACATTACTGAATCAGCTCCCTCTTTTTGAAAAATTTTCCATACGTGTTTCCATGCATTTACAAATTGCTTTTCTTTTTTTCCCCATGGAAACCAGTTTCCGTTCATTTCATATCCAAACCTGTAATAGACTTTGACCTCCATGTCCCTTGCCATTGCAGCAAATCTTTTGAAATAAGAATCCCACTTACCGTTTACAATTTCTTTTAAGACTATTTCATTTTCATCTGGTGATAACGCATCTGATCGCAAATCCTGATTGATAACCGTGTAGATTCCAAGGCTTTTATTGTGTTCTGCAATTTTAATCGGAAAATCATCACCCATTTGTAGATACCATAATATGTACCCCGGAACTGCACCAAATACATCAATTTCCTGTTTCAGGTTTTCTTTGTAATTTTGCCACAATCTGCTTGAAAAAAAACCAAATCTTTGTGAATTTGTGTATGGCAGTTCCGATTTGCGAACACTACAAAGTAAAAAAACAGCACTTTCTGTATCATTAGATCGCTTAATGTATCCATGATAGCATGAAAAAAAGAATAATATCAGAGTACAAAACAGTATTGTTAAAAATGCTCTCATTTTCATATCATTTTCTCAAAGAATCTGGTATTTTTCAGGAAAATGCAACATATCTAAAGCTGCGGCTATAAAAAATTATATCTAATTTTATTTTTTTTACAAGGATTAATATAATAATTGATCTCAATTAATATGCCCAAGCCACTTCTGTTGAAAATAAAATATAAAGCAAACCTTCAGCTCTATACACCGCCTATAATCAATTATTCAAAGTCATCGTTCACTGATTTTTATCAGGTCATCAGATTTATGTTAAACGGTTATAATTATATCCAAAACCATGCCTGTTTAGAATTAGTTCAGTTTTCAATATTATTTAACAAGAATTGATTTTTCTAAATAACTTTTCTTAGCATATCTCCAGGACGAAGATTACTTTTGCAACAAGCTTTGATCAGACGATTTGATGGAGCAATGTTAATGGTATTTCCATTTAAATCAGTAATTTGGGATAATTCGATTTTGTAAGATGAAAGTGAAGACTGAACTGGCAAAACCTCCAGCATTTCATTTGCAGAAAAACTGTTTTTTACATCAATTACAGGCAATCCATCAAGGAATGCTTTAACAACGCCAACGATTCTGGCATTGGATGAAGCTTTAGATGTAAATACTTCCTGAAGCAGCAATTCACCGCAAAAAAACCCGGTTGTATAAGGACGATGTTCAACCCTGTCCAAACATGTTTTCCATTCTTGTAAGACCTTATACTGTGAAGGATTTTTCAAACAGGAATCAATTGCAGCACGGTATGTTTTTACTACAGAAGCAACATAATGGATACTTTTATTACGTCCTTCAATTTTGAGAGAATTTACTCCGCTATTTATAATTTCCGGTAAAATATCCAAAGTACAAAGATCTCTGGAATTGAGTATATAACTTTCGTTTTCACACTCTTCAACATCAAACCATTCTCCGTTTTTCTTGCAATTCGTTTCAGATGGTGAAATACGATATTTGAATCTGCACGGTTGATTGCAATCTCCCAGATTAGGATGTCTTTGAGCAATGTATGCACCCATAAGGCATCGGCCAGATATCGACATACACATTGCTCCATGAATGAAGACTTCAGTTTCGACAATTTTTAATGAACATAATTCACTTATCTGTTTAAGCGACAATTCTCTTGGAAAAATGATCCTTTTTACACCCTGATTTTTCCAGAATCTTATTGCGTAATCATTAAAAGTACCTGTTTGTGTACTCAAATGCAGAGCTGTTTCCGGAAAATATTTTTTACAAAGAAGCAATACACCTGGATCACTGATAATAAAGGCATCCGGTATAGCTTTATTCTCTGCAATTGAGGCAAACATCTGTTCCATTTTTGAAAATTGATTCTGATCGGGCATAATATTCACTGCAACATAAACCAGTTTTCCATGATTTTTAGCTAGATTCATAAGTTCCGGCAAATCTTGCGGAAGAAAATTCGGAGAGTGAGCACGTAAATTATACTGCCCCACACCAACATAAATAGCATCAGCACCATACTGAAATGCTGCTTCTGCAATATCGAAACTTCCTGCAGGAGAAAGAAGCTGAATTTTATTCATTTGTGATCCGGTGTTTCGATTATAAAACTGGAAACAGAATCGATTACTTCATTAAGAGTTTTTACATAAGTTTCTTTTGGCTGGACACCAGAAATCTTTCTGACAACAGTTTTATTGTTCAAAATAAAAACTTCAGGAATTTTTGTGATTCCAAAATATTTAGCCAAAGCTTTATTGATATCAACATTTACTTTGATAAACGTGACTTTATTTTTAAAATCTTTTTCAAGTTCTTCTATCAAAGGATTCAGTATACGACACGGTGCACACCATTGAGCCCAGAAATCGACCAGTACAGGGACTTCAGATTTAATAATTTTGTCGGCAATAAGTTGTGAAGAATCCAAAACATGTGAATCGCTCGCATGCAAAGAATAAACTGTTGTTAACAGTAATACATAAAATGATAAAAGCAGTTTGTGCATAAGTTTTTCCTCTTAGAAAGAAGCAATGTAGACAAGTTTTAGCTCCCTGCCCCATCCCAGAGTGGATCCATTAAGACGTCTTCTGTTCTCAAATACGTCTTTGGCATCAAATTCTATATTGAAACTTGGTGAAAAAGCCCATCTTATTCCCAGATTCAGATATCCCTCATTAATTCTGGCATATAAAGCACGATTTGGAGGATCAGGATCTTTTTGATTGAAACCCATATTATACTCCATAACGAAATAAAGTTCTTCATTGATTCCAAAGTCTATGCCTGCATAACAATTAGGCCATGTAACAGTTTTATACTCTTCCATAGAGTAATTAATCATTCCATGTAACCCAAGCTGAGCTTTTGAGAAAACAAGATAGTTTTTACTTAAAGACAAAAAGAATCCTGGAGATTTAAAGATATAACCTTTATAACCAAAACCAGCTTTTTCTGCAAGACCACCATACCCCTGATGATCATAACCTATTGCTACTCCAGGAAATGCATAACTTTCTTCAAAAACCCTGTACTTTATGAGCCACCCTGGAAGAGGATTGGCTATTGCATTTCTCCCTCGTCCAACCCATCCTTCTCCCCCATAGCTTAAACCAAGCATAAACCTGTCTGAGATTCCAACTGCCATTCCCAAAAGTATACCTGACCCATATTCAGGATTACCTGCAGGATAGACTCGGCATTCAAAATCAAAGTGTGCTCTGGGAATTACACCTGCTGTATGTGAATCAACCAGACGTCGGGGTTGTAACATAGTTTCCGGAAAAGCTTTTAGACACGTTGAAATTATCAGAAAGAGAACAACACAGCTTAATTTGGAGAATCTTCTTTGCAATTAACCACCTTTTCCTTCTGTTTTTTACGCAATTTATTTTGCCGTCTTATAGCAAGTTTTTTTCTTGTGTGTTCCTCATTTGTCAGAGAAAAGTCGTGAGCACCAGTTCCGTCCCATTTAGCTACAAAATACAGCTCTTTGGTGTCCATGGGAGCAACTGCTGCCTGAAGAGCTCCTTTGCCAGGAGAACAGATCGGTCCGGGAGGTAGTCCGGAATATTTCCTTGTGTTATACGGTGAGGAACTGTTCAGTTCAGAAACTCTTAAAGGTCCACTGAATTTACGCAGTGCATATCTTACCGTTGGATCTGCACCAAGCGGATACCCAAGCCTTAATCTGTTATGGAAAACCCCTGCGATTCGAGTCCTTTCAGAGGCCAGTGTCGCTTCCTTTTCTACAATTGAAGCCAGCGTAAGCAGTTCGTGTCTGGAATATTTTGACCCTATTTTTTCGTCGATTTGAAGCTCACTATAAATTTTTTCAAACTGAAATACCATTTTTTTGATTATTTCATAAGCATTTTCTTTTTGTCCCAAACGGTATGTATCGGGAAAAAGATAACCCTCCAGTGATAACGCATCAATATTTTGAGAATGAATAAAAGCAGTATCATGACAAAGTTCGATGAATTCTGCAGTATCTATATCTGTTTGTTCTGCTATAAGTTGTGCGATCTGATGAATAGTAAGACCTTCGGGAATAGTTAATAATATTTCAACAGGAACTGCGTTCAACAGCTTTTCTGCAGCCCTCAAAGCCCCTTCTCCTTTTACAAAACTGACTTTACCAGCTTGAACTTTTCGTTCTATACCACTTATTCTAAGCCAGAAAAGAAAAGCTTTTTTATTTGTAATAACCTTTCTGTTTACTAAAGAATCTGCAACGGCATACAATGATGCATTTTCCGGGATAAGTAACTCAAACGAATCCTCAGATTCCAAAGGAAAGAACAAATAATAAACAGCTCCACCACCCAGAATAAGGCAGCAAACTCCCAAAAAAACCAGAAAAATTTTTATTTTTGTATGCATTAAACGTATTACCCAGATAAGACTATACAGAATATACCCACCCGCTGCAAGTAAAAAAATGATTCCAAGCAGCCAGAGACAACCACATTTTGCAAAAAGTTTCTGAATGTTCAGGTTTGAATGATCCATCACTTTAGATAAAAAATAATTAAGATTTTGTACCTTGACGTGAAAAGTTTTCACTCAAACCCAGTTGTTTCATTTTTCTAAATAGCGTAGCTTTATGAATACCAAGGCGTTGAGCCGCTTTAACCTTATTTCCGCCACTTTCTTCCAATATACTTTTTATATAGATACATTCAAGTTCATTAAGGTTTTTTATTTTCGAAACAGCATTTATTTCATCGGTCTTTGTATCTTTCAAAACTCCAGGCAGGTGTGATTGTTCAATTACAGGCCCCTTGCAAAAAATAAAGGCATGTTCAATGATATTTTGAAGTTCACGGATATTACCTGGAAAATCGTATGAAAGAAGCCTCTCCAAAGTTGAATCTGCTATTCCCTGGATAGACTTACCATATCTTGCATTAAAAATGGAAATGAAGTGCTCAACGAGTAGTGGTATATCACACCTTCTGTTTTTAAGTGCAGGAAGAGTAATCGTAACAACATTTATACGATAATAGAGATCTTCCCGGAATTCTCCACTTTTTACCATTGAAGACAAATCTTTATTGGTAGCAGCAATTATTCTAACATTTGCAGTTATAGTAGAAATACCACCAAGAGGTTCATAAGTTTTTTCCTGAATGACACGTAACAATTTTACCTGCATTGCCGAAGAGATATCACCTATTTCATCCAGAAAAATTGTACCTTCTTCAGCCAGTGCAAATTTCCCCGGCTTGTCCCGTTTAGCATCTGTAAAAGCGCCGCTTTTATAACCGAACAGTTCAGATTCGAGGAGATTATCAGGGAGTGCACTGCAGTTAATCGCAATGAACGGCTTATTTTTTCGACTGCTCATTTCATGAAGCGATTTTGCTATCAATTCTTTACCAGTACCACTTTCTCCACAGACCAGAACATTTGCTGCAGCATTAGCAATCTGAGGAAGAATTTCAAATATTTTTTTCATTTGTGGACTTCTGCTGATCATATTGTTGAATGTTGCTTTTTGAAGTAATTCGCGACGCAATCCAGCAACCATGGCCTCAGCTCTAGCTGTAGCTTCCCGTTCTTTTTTAATTCTTAATTCCTGAGCAAGTTTCTTCTCGGTAATATCCTGAACCTGTGCCAGAAATATTGATGGCCCCAGTTCCTGAAGTCCAATTGGAGTCACAGCCCAGTCGTAATACCTGAAGTCGATTCCGTTATCAGATTTTACCTGCTGCTCCAGACTGATTCCTTGACCATTAAGTAACATTTCTCTTTTTTCAACAGGAATATTTACATTTTTAAACAAGTGAATTTCAGTATCATTTTTAATATCAAACATGTTTTTGAAAGACCGGTTTTTGTCAATCATATTACCTTCTGAGCTGAAAAGGGCAATTCCTATGGGGGATTCAGCATAAATTGTCCTGAACCGTTCCTCACTTAACCGCAGTTTTTTTTCTGCAATGACCCTGTCGGAGATATCTATAATACAGGTTCGCATTCCAACGATATTATTATCCTTGACCATAGGTGATGAATTAATAATTACATAGATGGGTGTTTTGTCTTTTTTTCGCAATGTATATAAAACAGGATTTCCATAATCGCCGTGACAAAGATTGTACATGTCAACTTCTTTTTTTTCCAGCATATCGTCAGGTATCAGTTCACTGACATTAATTCCTCTTTTGTAATCTTCTTCTGTAAAACCGAAAGTTTTCAGCCCCATCTTATTGACATACGTTAGTCTGAAAGAAAGATCCATTTCGCATATAATTCCAGGAAGCAGTTCTGCAATTTCCATAAACCTTTGACGACTTTCGCGCAGTTCTTCATCACCCTTTTTTCTTTCCGTTATGTTATGAGCTACTACCTGAATACCTGATAACTGGTTATTTTCCCTGATCATACGTGTTCTTACCTCTATCCACACATTTTCCCCATTGAGTGTGTGGGTAAGTAATTCATAAGGTTCAGAATATGTATGAACAGGCTGTTTTTTATTACTGATTTCAGTAATCAGGGAATGGAATGACGAATCGATCAGATCCAGAAAATGTATTCTGGAAATTTCTTCTGAAGAATACCCGAATTTAGTCAAAGCAGACTTATTGGCAGAAATAAAATAACCATCAAAAGATATTGTAAATATGTAATCTGTTGATTCTTCAAAAAGTTTACGATATTTCCGTTCACTTTCACGTAAATGCCTGACTTTTTGGTAGTCAAGTGAATCTTTCAGTTCACATATTTTATTTTGTGCTTTTTGCAGTTCGATAAGCAGTTTTTCACATGTATCTTTACTCATACCTATTCCACCGTTTAGAAATGTTATTTCAATGATTATGTGGTGTGTTTATTTGTTACAGTTCCAATTAAATCCATGAGATTATAATTGCCGACTTCTTGAAGCACCTAATTTGCTGCTTAAACTTTAACAAACCTTGATACAGTATTGATTCTTGATCTGATGCAAACTGATAGATGTTTTTCTCCCCGGCTTACAAAAAGAAAGATTTAAAAAAAGTTTAATGTACATTATCAAATTAAAAAATCGGATAATATGTCAATTATATCCGAAAAAAAATAATTCCAAGTGGTACCTCTTAACTGGTTTAGAATCCATAATCAGCGTAGTGAAAATAAAACTTGATTTTGAGGTAATTTTGCTGGTTTTGAAATTCATAATAAAGGACCTTTTGAAGGTATTTAAAAATTCATCCCATTGTACAAAAATATGCTCTGCTTTTTGCATGTGTATTTTAATTATCCGCTAAAAGGAACGAAAGAGAGTTTATGAGAAGATACCATAATTACTCAACAACGTACATAGCTCTGGCCGGTTTTTTTGCAGGATTTGTAATACACTACACATTACAAAAAATATATTCTAAACCTCAACAAGTGGATAATTTAAAAAAAACTAATATTGTAACTAATAAAGCGCTACTATGGACCATCATTTCTTCAATTATTAAGTCCTTATCTGAATTATTAATTATTAAAACCAACGAAATGGCTGGAATAAGAGGATAAAAACATATGGAATTTATTTACAATACCATATTAGGAAATATTCAAGAAGGATTTTATTTGCCGAAGCCCGGAATCGAACCGGGACAGTGTTGCCACCGCCAGATTTTGAGTCTGGTGCGTCTACCAGTTCCGCCACTTCGGCTTAAAAAAACCTAAATTAATATTTATCCTGCAAAATAGCAATACAAACTAAATATCTGACAGATTATATATCGTTTTCCGGATCTGGAAAAGACCACGATTCATCTTCTGATTCAGAATTATCTGAAAAATCTTCTGTATTTTGTTTTGAATTCTCACGAGAGTTCAATTGTTCTATAGTTTCTTCGATTATACAGTTAGCATTATTTTCAAGGTATTCACAAATCTCATCAATATCAATTTCTCCATTATTTTTATAATATTCAAGAACAGATAAACCTGTCGATATTATTATGCTATGTACAAGATTCTCGTCATATAATCTGCAATGTTTACTTCCCATGATCATCCTTTTCGTTTACGGAAGATTTAATCTATTTCCAGTAATATTTATTCAGCCAAAAATTTTCATCACATTAATATTCCATTAAATCTGTTTTATCTAACATTCCCCCTTTTTCTTTGTTTTAAACCTGCATATTCCACGATAAAATGAATAATTTATCAATAAATGGCCTTATCAGATAGTTTTTTATCCCACAGTATTATAACTATTTATATTTTTTTCTTCAACATCCCTTTATGTGCTAAATTATACTTGCATATAACAGAATGGTCAATATGGTTATCTGAAGCGTTTTTATTTTTCATCTTTTCCTGTATATATGTATTTTTAGTTTTTATGAATAAAATTGCAGATTTCAACGATCTCCCCTTTTCTCCCAAAAAACTTGCTTTTTCTTCTGAAGGATATTCGCTTCAATTTTTTTGTCCTGAAAATCCGGATATTGTACTTGATAGTATAAGTGATAGCGATTATAACAAAGATCAGTTTCTTCCATACTGGGCTCAACACTGGCCTTCAGCACAACAGTTTCTATCCTATATCTTACAGTATCCTTTCAAAACAGATATTGAGGTGTGCGAACTGGGATGCGGGCTGGGTGTACTATCGACAGCTTTCATGATTCGTAAATGCAAAACTTTTTCTATTGATATCTCCCATCATGCCTGCAGATATTCACATCAAAACATAATGTTAAATGGTTGTATTCCTAAAGTACTGTGCAGTGACTGGCGCAACATCGGATTAAATAAAAGGTTTGATCTTATTGCGGCTTCAGACATTATATACGAATCCAGATGGATAGAACCTGTTCTTTCATGTATAAATTCAATGTTGTTGCCTGATGGTAAAGCATGGATTGCAGATCCTTGCAGGCGGTACTGGGATCCTTTTAAAATGCGTGCCAAAGAGCTCGGATTTATCCTAAGAACTCTTAAATACGAGAAAGTTACAGAAAAAAAGATGGAAATAGAGATTCTGGAACTGTCGCGTGGAAAAAACCGTCTGCTTAATCAGGTGTTGTATTGATTTAATAATAAACAGACGTTTATTAATGATTCTACACAATTGGAACATTACTTGCATTATAAAATGTCGAATTTGACACTTTTTATTTAATCAGACCAAGAGATTTCATTTGAAATTCATGCTAATCGTTTTTTTTGCGGTTTGAAATATTACTATCTGGATCTAATGAATTAATTGCGGTAAAACTTTTTCCAAAGAGTATTTTATAAACCTGAAAACATGGATAAATACAATCAAACCAGTTTGCAGCTTTTTGGAAACTCTTCTTTTGATGATCTTCTGTCTACCAAAGGGATCAGAAAGCTGTCAATAAGACTTAATCCACGCATGATGAAAAGCTGGAATGTAAAAATCAGTAATCTTACAGGTTCACGGATACTAAATGTCCCTGCCTTTATGGAAAAAGCTCCGGATGAAATTAAAAAAGCTCTTATAGAATGGGCACTTTTGCCTTTATGTAAATTTGGAAAAAAGAAAAAAAAAATTCAACCATTAAGATCACGCCTTGAAAACATTATTCATCAATACATAAGCAGCCAGCTCTTTGTAACTCAAAAAACATCAACTATTAATCCTCAATCTCTTCAATTCAAAACCAAAGGTAACCGATATGATCTAACAAAAGTTTTTAACAAAATCAATTCTCAGTATTTTGAGAATACGATAAAAGCAATCGTCCGATGGGGTTCTTATGCTTCAACAACTTCTTATCAAACAACAAAAACAGACAATAATGGCTCTAAATTTCATCTTATAACTATTGCGGGTGTATATAATCATCCGGATGTTCCCGGATTTGCCATTGAAGCTGTTATGTATCATGAAATGCTTCATATAAAAATACCACCCTATAAAAAGAATGGAAGAAATGTTATACATGGACCTGAGTATAAAATGGCTGAAAGAAAGTTTCAGTTCTACAACGAGTGGCATCAGTGGGAAAAACTTTATCTTTTTAATCTGGCAAAACAGATGCGGTCAAAGCATAAACGCAAATTTTAGAAGGATTATTTAACCAATCTCTGTGTTTTCCAGCCAATATGGAGAAATTAATGGAAAAAATTGAATCACCTCATAACAATGATCGTTACAGACACCTTTCTTCAGAAGAAAAATCGATTCTGATAAAACAGGGTAATTATGCTCAGTCGTGGGATTCTATCATGGTTGCAGATGAATTTATCCCTGATCATGTTTCCAATTGTCGTTTTTTTGGAAATATTAAAATTGGAGCAATTAAAAAGGGTTTTTTGGATCGATCTGGCTTTTCGATACCTTTAGGTTTATACAACAGCACCTTCGTAGATTGTACAATAGGTCATTTTGTTGCAATAAATAACCTTCAATATTGTTCACATTATGAAATAGGTCATGAAGTTCTTATTCATAATGTAGGAGAGCTTGTATCCTCTTCTTCTGCAAAATTCGGAAACGGGATTTCAAAATGCGGTGATTATTCCTGTATTGATCTCATTAATGAAAATGGAGGACGTGCAATAATTCCTTTTGATGGAATAATTTGTCCGGATGCGTTCTTATGGGCAAAATATAGGGAAAACAAAGATTTTATTAAACGTCTTGAACAGATAACAGATACAACCTGTTCTGTTTATTACGGTTTAAACGCCCAAATCGGAAGCGAATCGGTATTACGCAATATAAAAAGTATTCGTGACAGCAAAATTGGTAAAAACGCCATCATAGACAGTGCTGAGGTTATACTTAACACTACTATACGCAGTGATGATATCGAATCATCATTTATTGGAGCTGGCGTTCAATTGCGGAATACATTGATCGGTTTTGGTAACAGTATTGACTCTGGTACACAGTTAAATTCAGTTGTTACCGGCAACAATGTATCGACATCTCAATGTGCAAGGATAATGCACTCTTATATTGGAGATAATTCTGCTATCTCCTGTTGTGAAATTGCTCATTGCCTTTTATTTCCATCTCATGCACAGCATCATAACAATTCCTTTCTCATTGCATCTGCAATTGGCGGACAATGTAATATTGCTGCTGGTGCAACCATTGGTTCCAATCACAATTCAAGGGTTAATGATGGTGAGATATGGGCTTCACGCGGATTTTGGCCCGGATTATGTACCAGCCTCAAGCATAACAGCAAATTCGCTTCATATACAATGCTCGTAAAAGGTGACTATCCATCAGAACTGAACATCCCCTTTCCTTTCAGCTTGGGAGTAAATAATATATCCAGAAACTGCCTTTTATTATTCCCCGCATACTGGTTTTACTGTAACATGTATGCATTAATGCGAAGCCGCCTCAAATTCAGTAAACGAGATAAAAGAATTCACAAAGACCAGATAATTGAACACGACCCACTTGCACCAGATACTGTTGAAGAGATGTTTAAAGCGGTAAAATTACTTGAAATTGCAGTTGGAGAAAACTGGTTCAGGAAAAATGGTGGTAAAGTTCCATCCATGCAGGAGTGTGAATATAAAGGAAAAACTCTTTTTGAACATAATGGATACATTCCCGAAGAACTTGAATCTTTTTTAAAAATCGAAAGAGGTAACCGACCGGTTTTTATAAAACATGCTTTTCAAGCCCGTAAATCTTACCTGGAGATGATAAGGTGGTACTCTGTAAAAACCATTATCGACTTTTCTGACCTTGCCAGTTTTGATTTTTCTGTTCCGCTCAGGGAAAAGAACTGGATCAATTGTGGCGGTCAGATATGGGCTGAAAAAGATCTGACCGACTTAATTGACAAAATAGTAATTGATTCATCTGTTTCTACCTGGGATGACATACATGCTATTTATAATAATTACGAATCCCGTTATAACGAACTGAAAATCAGACATGCTCTTGGTTGTCTGGCAACGCTGGAAGGGGTTGAACCTCAAAAATTCAACTCTTCTACTTTAAAAATAGCTATAGAAAAAGCGATCCCAATATGTGAGCAGATTGTCAGAAACACAAGATTGTCACGTAGTAAAGATTTTGATGATCCATTCCGCACAATGATATACGATACAGAAAAAGAACTCAATGCTGTACTTGGTGATATTGATGACGACAGTACAATAAGTGAAATTGAACAGGAATCAAAAAACATGATTGAAACAATCAGAATAATGATTAAATCCTGACCCGTAACTGTTCTTCAATGCGATTCAATTTTCAGCCACTTCCAGACGATTTCTGGTTGAACCATTTTGTACCGATACTGGTGGATTTTGTCTTATTTGTATGATCATTCCCGAACAATGATATGTTATAAGCTTATTGTTCGCAAACCCTAAATGGTGTTTATATCATTGTTCACCTTTGTTGGAACTCCTTTTATTGATCTAAAGTAAAAAAGAAGGTTGCTCCTTTTCCCGGTTCTGCCTCAGCCCAGATCCTGCCTCCATGCCGTTCGATTATTCTTCTTACAATTGAAAGACCTATACCTGTTCCTGGAAACTCCTGATCGGAATGGTAACGACGAAACGGTTCAAACAGATCCCTTGACTTGCTAAGATCAAATCCCGCTCCGTTATCTTTTATAAAAAATATGATCTGTGAATTCTTACGAAATTTTCCTATTTCAATAAATGGCTCGTTTTTTTTTGCTGTGTATTTCCATGCATTATTGATAAGATTAGAGATCGCTATTCCAAAAAGATTTGGGTCTGCATTGATTATCATATCTGGATTTATAATTATTTTCATATTTTCTCTTCTATTTAACTTCTGTAAATCATCAATAATTGATTCAGCCAGGCTGCTTAAACTAATCCTTTTTGATTCAATAGCGTGTTTGGATACTCTTGACAACCTTAACAGGTCATTTATCAGCCTGATCATTTTTGAAGAAGTTACTTTAATGACATTTAAATAATCCAGACCAGACTGGTCCAGGCACCCTGAATAATCCTCTTTTAACAGATCGATAAAACCGGAAATTGTTCCTAAAGGAGATCTCAAATCGTGCGAAACAGAATATGAAAATGACTCCAGTTCTCTTACACTATCAGCAAGCTCCCTGCTTCGCTTCTCTAAATGAATATTGGCTGTTTTTAGTTCATTAAGTGTTTTATTCAACCGGAAAACCAAAAATGAAAATATTACAAATGTTAGAAAGCCCTCCACCCTGTGTGTAATATTTCTGATAAGTGGTATATCTATATCCGGTTCTATGATGATACCTGCAAAAAGTAAAACAGCTATTAACCCAAGCTCAATCAGGATATAAGTTGGATTGTCGATTCTGTAGAGAATAAGAATGGGTATTACATAAAGAAGCCATTCCAGATATTCATAAGGTATGATAATATCAATTAAAAAAATTATTACAGTTAAAAAAATTGATACTGAAAACCTTAAAATTGTGATCTGTTTTAATGACATATTCAAGTCAGTTTGTATTTTGTTTGATTGTTCTTTAATAGTAACAGTTCTTTCAGGTGCTTCAAATGGTATGTTTCAACCAGAAATGTTTGCAAAACGTGCAACAAATGAGATCTCATCGTTGTGCACTAACAATTGACAGTACCAGTACTTATGTACTGTCATATAAAAACCTGGCTAATCAGGTTTTTTAATAATCAGAAATGAAGCAAAGAGTAAGCCTATAGAGATTTTATTATTTAGTAGACATGAAATTCGTTATTACAATTTTATCATTACACTTCCCGAAACAGATAAATTTTCAGTAATACGCCCATTTATCCCGAAAGGGGCATATTTTCGATACTGATAATCAGCAAACAGATTCAAAACCAGAAAACTGAAAGGTGTAATTAAAGCTTCTGAATTTACACGAATTGAACGGTTATCGGATTTGAACATTTCAAAATTTTTTCCAATATCTTCATAACGGAAAGAACACTTCACAGAAGCATCAACCATTTCTGATCCCCATCGGATACACAATACAGGTTCCATTACGCTTCTCTGTTCCCACAAAAAATAACCATCGTTATTTTCTGCCCACCTGTATTCCCACTGAAATTCTGGTCCAAAATACAGCTTTTTATTGACATTTAGCTCAATACCGGGGCAAAGAAAAATCTCTTTTCCATTCAGCCTGGAGTCTACAGAATCTGGAATTGAATTGTCAAGTTCATTTTCATAAGTTCCCCGCAGGCTTATATTAGTTCTGAAAGTTTCATTTACGTTAAAATTCCCACGATAAACGCCTTCCAAACGGTTGATTGATCTAATAGATAAAGATTTCGTGTACCTGTCTCCAATCCAGATCAGGTTAAAAAAAGAAAACATTTTTGATACACGTACCGAAGCATCAGCGTTGGCTGTAAAACGGAATACATCAAGAAGATCATACCCTGTACGATAATAATCTTCATATTCCATCAAAACGCCAACATTTGAATTTACTGTTTTATTTTTTAATTCTATAGAAGGAAACAAGCTGTATTCTATAAATGATTCATATCCGGGTCTGTCAGATCTGTAATGTTCCCAGTTTATACACAGAGGTACAATCCAGTTGAGGTTTTTGTTTTCTGCAATACTGTTAATTTTGGTTCTAAAGGAGAGTCCACCCATATCTGAGGATTGTTTTGAAGCAGGTTTAAATGGTGATTGCCCGGATGCATCGGACCTAAACCATTTTTCTGCCTTAACGGATGGTTCATATTGCAAAAATCCATTAAACGATGAAAAAAACGCTGATGTTTCAATTTTTGATTTGCGCTCGGAGACATAAATTTCAGGGGTTATCTCGTCAACAAGAGAATGGTCTGGTTTAATAGTGCTTTTAGTTCGTACCCATACAGACAACGGTGCTTCTGTTAAGCGTTTATATTCCTTGTGTTCTTCAGGTGTCATGGTTGCAGTATCAACATCCTCATGATGATAGTAATCGATTCCGGTTGAAATTCGCCACTGTTTTTTTCCCTGTTTATTTGGACTGGTGTTTTCGCTGAATCCATCTTTGAAATTATTGTTCAATAATTCAAGCGCATCAGAATACAGCCCGGCTTCAGCAAGTGCATCTGTGGTCAGGAAGATCTGGTCAGAAGAATTTTTTTGTATCAGGCTGTCACGAAGTATTGTGTAAGAAAGAGAATCGGAAGTTTCCTGGGAAACAGCATTAATAAAAAAAATCATAAGAGATATTAAAGCTGTGAAAATTTTAGACTTCATAACTTTTATTCACACCTGAGCTGTATTTTTTGCAATAATGATTCACTTATTTCAAGTGCTCTTACGGCTGATCCGGTTTCATTTGAACTGTAAAGGCTGTCTGCCCGTTTTAAATTAATCCTGGCCTGTTCCCAAAGCGTATTTACTGCGTTGTCATTACAGGATTCGATTTTTTTATTTAACGTTTTGCAAAGTTCTTTTATATAACCAAGTCGATGTTTAAAACTATTTTCTTTGCTTTTGCTATCATTACCCAATCCGGTAATTGATTGAAGTTCACTTAACTTAACTAAATAATCATCAAGGTCATTTTGCAGCGTTTCATTACTCCTGCAGAACAGGTTAACACTTGATTCGATGCACGATGGACATACAGGTCCACTGCTCTTGAGATCATCATGAAGTTTATCGGCTTGTCCACGAATCCTTTCATAACGATTTCTGAAATACTCAAGCCGGTTTTCATGTGCAGAAACCTTATCTGAAATATTGTCTTTATCAGCAGTTTTAATATCAGTAACGGTTCGTTTCAGTGAATGGAGACTGGTTTCGTATCTTTTCAATGAGCGTTCAATTCTTTCCATAACTGATAAACATCTATCAAATTCAAACTGTACAATTCTGACATCTGATTGAGCGTAAACGGACAATTTTAAATTGAACCCGCAAAGCATTAAAAAAATTAAAGCCGATTTTATTTTCATCAACATACCTGCTTGAAAGCTGCTCTGTATTCAACATTGCATTTTACATAAGAATTGATTTCTTGATATTTTTTATTATTAAATGATTCATGATTTTGAATCACTCAGAACCATTAAGCAAACTATCTATAATTGATTCAAGTTCTTCAAATGTTAAAAGCCCTCTTCTCCTCTCAAGTTCTATTTCGGTGCTGTCTTTGAAAAAGCGATATTCCGGACAATGATTTACGGCGTAGCGTCCATAAATATTGGATTGGCTCCAAACTACATTGTATCGCGCAATAACAGCTTTCCCTTCATAAAGTTTTGCAATATCTTCAATAATTGGTATCATTGGAATACATTCGTATCCCCTTTCTACCAGGAAAAACACCATCGCTGTTCTTCCGTAACGCAAGACAGTAGTATCAAATGTAGAATCTGTCAACAAAGGATAATCGTAAGTTGCTGTATCTTCAGGTTCGGTAGTATCAGAAGTATCCTGTACCAGTTTTCCTGCTATTGCACTGTCCAAAAGAGAAGAAAGTGTATCATAAATAATTGCAGAATCAATTGTGTTAAATTCCAAAACTTTCTCGTTATTCATGAATATAACATAGGTGGGCACGTTTTTTACATGAAATACTTCATATAAAGTGTCATCATCAATATTATTCGTTCCTACAAATACAGAATCGTTATAACTGACAGCAAGGCTGTCTATAACCCACGCTACATCATTACATGTTCCACATGCACCAGAATAAAACTCAATTAATGTAATATCATTTTGATTCAGAATTTCCTGATAATTATTGATTTTGAATTTTTTGGCAATTTGTGGCTCATGTACTGAAGGCTCATGTACATCAGGTCCATTCACACACCCTGATAATAAAGCAACTATTATTAATGGTATTAACAGATAATTCAAGCTTGTTATCCACTCCTAAGTTGCGATTGCAAGAAAAACAGCCAGCCCGATAAGCACAATCCCAAAAATGATCTTAATCGCAACAAGATTTTTCTGTGTAGTTTTTGCAAGTTTGTCCCATTTCATTCCATAATAAGCCAGAATCATTACAATCAGAAGTGGTACGACAAATAGAAAATTGTAAAAAATCAGATACAACCATCCGGTAAAACGAAGGCCTTCCTGTTTAGTCATCAAAACTATAGTTGGCAAATAAACCTGTCCTGTACAAACAGCTTCTAAAAGTGTTACTAAAAATCCTGTAATAACGGCTCCGGTTGCCAACTGGGAACCGGCAAGGTTACCGGAAATAACCTTGTGTATTCTTAGTTTTACTACTTTGGGAAGCTGTAGTTTTATGTCTTCAGTTTTTTTCGACTTTTTAAATCGGAATGCATCAGCAAAACTTAAAGTACCAACGATTCCTGCAAATCCCACAGCACTCCAACGTATCACTTTAGACATCCATCTGTACTGATCTAAAGCTGTAATAATGCGAAAAGCGCCTATACCAAGCAGCAGATAAGTAATAAAAACGGATCCGGTAAAACACATTCCAATAACAAGTACTTCCTTACGTGATCTTTTTTTGGTCGCAAGGAATGATACCAGAAAAATCATTGTAGCAATTGCGCAAGGATTTACTCCATCAATTAATCCTGCAACAAGAATGCTTATAAAGGAGTATTCTTTAAACCTTTGAGCCAGTTTCTCTGCTATCTTTTCTGTTTCCAGATGAACATTTTCTGAAACAACCATCCATTTTTGCGGGTTATTGAGATAATATTCAATTAAACGGCTTCCATGTTTTCGAATATCCTCCTTACCGGTTAAAAATGTGTCGGGGAAAAATATTGTAATGGGAGCTGAAGCTTTAACATTGTAATCTTCTTCCAGCTTTATCAGCAGATTAAAACCGGAATCTGTATCGATATCATATATACGCAGATCTATTTTCTCTTCATTAGACTTTTGAGCTGGAAATAAAATCGAATGTTTTATCTCCATACAGTCACCACATGTAGCCCCTCCAAAAAACTGAATAATCAGTTTATCTGCTTTATTTTTTATGCTGTCATTTTGTGAGGATTCGCTCGAAGAAACTGAAAACGCAGAAAATAAAAAGACAAATAAAACGATTAGCAACTTTGATATCATAACTGATCCTGCTCTTGAAATCTGAAACTTGATATTAAAATACCTTAGTAATAAGAACATAAACACATATACACCTATGTGGTTGAGAATGTGTCTCAAAAAGATAAAATTAATTTATAACACCCTTTTTGTCTAAAAATTGAATTTTTTTTTTGAAATTTCATCATATTTTCCGTATTCTTACAATAGCTTCTTATACAAAACTGCAGTTATGCATAAGAAGAACTAAAAAAGCAGCCCCATTGGGGCTGTTTTTAAAAATTCAAACAGATTTCATTTACAGTTTTGCGCAAACACTCTTTCCAGTATGATTCCAGTCCTTCAAACCTTTTCTGAATAAATTTCACAGGTTCATCAAATTGAAAAGTGCAGAGCAACCCTTCAAAAATCATAAAACCGATTTTCATAGTCCTGATATGTCTTAATGTTATGTTCTGAAATGGCGCTATCCACTCATGAGGTCTACCAGTAAGATTTTCTTCACTTAGTAATAACATTTCAGCAGTTTTGATTGCAGATTTGAAATAATGATAGCCAAAAAACAAACCACTGCCTTCAATAAAATCGGTTTGCGATAATTTAGGGAACATTTCTGTAATCTCATTTTTTGAAATGATAAATTTCCCAATGGATGATGCGGTTTCGTCATTATCGAAAAACAAAAGATCTATTCCTTGTTTTCCGTTCTGGCTATAATGAGAAGGTATTACGATGTTTTTTTCGGGCATTTTCTCCCTGAACTCTTCGAACCAGCAGGTGTTATTACCTGAATCAGGAAGATCATTACCATTCTGGATCATCTCGATCCGTTTTTTAAACATTTGTGATTGAAGTTCTCTAACTGAAACGGAAACAAACGAGGCAATTGAAAAGTTGTCATTATGTGACATTGGTCACCTCCTATTGTTTTGAGATTATAAAAAGCCCAGAGTTCTCAACGCCAATAGGAGCGTCCCGGTCCTCACGAATACCGGACTCTGGGCAAAATAATTACCACAAAAATTTGGTCCTGTTTACGGACCGGAAAAGCTGCCTATTGTTATGAGATGTTGAATATTATAATAAAAATAAGATTAAATAGCAATATAAAAATATTCAAACCTGAACTGAAACAAAAATTGATCATGATCCTGCATCACAGCCGCTGCAGATATTGCTGCTCTACCCATCAAACGACTTGTTTTCTTTTATCTCAATCTATATAATTATTGAATTATGCATATCTCGGAACCGGTTTCAGTATTAATTAATTCACTTTCAATTACCGACAACTTTGAATCTGGAGTTATAAAACTTGCTTCATTTTTCAGAAATACAGAAGAGAAATGGAATCCGGCAAAGATAATCAGTGAATTTTTCAATGTTGCAGAAAGTAAACTTATTGAATATTGTTTATACTCATTTCTTGATATTACAAGATCAGATATCAACTTGTTGAAAATTGCTGTCCGTTTTAAGAATTTACACCGGTTGATGGTACGCTATTCTTTATACTTCAATACATTATCAGACAATGAAATCAAAATTGTTTCTGATCTGAAAGACAAGCTTCCTGTAAGAGAGCCCCATGACATAATGATATCCGGAAAAGTTTCACAAAAATGGAGTAAGTCCCTGTCTGATGGTGATGAGATCGGTCCAAATAGCCGAAAACAGTTTGCATTTTTACTGCGCAGTGAATCCAGATCTTTACGAGCTCGCCTTAACTGGTTATCAGAAAACGTAGACTCGTATGATATGAAATCCATTTCCAAACTTCTCCCCTATTTAACTGCAGGTGAAGAGTATGCGAAGGATCTTGATGATTTGAGCTGTATAATTGAAAGAGGTGATCCTTTCGGTTTACCAGTTTGCAATTTTGAATTACATATGAAAGAGCACGGATTTAAAAAATGGATGAAGCGAATTGATTCAGATTCAGATCTCACACTTTTCTGTAATATCATTAACCTACAAAAACAACGTCTTGTTCCGGTTAGAAATCTTATAGCTACATGCTCAATCATAAGAGCTTTGAACAACAGTAGTATGGGACCCTTTCAGTGGACCCAAGCTGCCCTGAGTTGTACAAACAGAGACGGTTTTATGATTGATGCCGGAAACAATATAGGAAAGGTCCGCTCTTTAATTCGAAACAGCGCTGTAAAAATAGAAGGTACTTATCTGAAAGGTAATTTTAATGACAGCTCTTTTACCCAGTTAATCGGTAATAATATGCTTAGTCTGCAAACAGGTACTCAAACAGAACCCACAGTTAGGGAGATTGTCATTCGATGCATGCAAAATGATATTCTGATTCTGGGGTTATTATCTGATCCGCGTGTTTTCAACAAACCAGGAATTGTTGAGCAGATTGCAAAAAGTTCCCGTTCGCTGGCAGTACTTCAAAAAATTGCTTCTACACGTGAATTATATACTGGCCAGGCAAATACCGGAGTAGCACTCGCTTTATTGAAAAACCCGACTAACATTCCGATTTCATTATTACGAACTTTTATTAATTCCCGATATGTATCTTTATCTGAAATGCGTTCTCTTGTAAATAACCGTTATAATATCAGACGAGAGATATATGGAGAGATTCAAAGGTATCTTGATAGAAAAAGGTGAGTTTATAAAAACCGTATCTGATTTTTTCAGTCTGTTACACTAATCAATTTCAGCCGGATATGTCTTAAAAAACTGCCAGCATTAATCAGCAGAATTCCAGAAAAACGCTTTTAGCCTCGTAACATCTTTTAAAAACATGCACCCGACAGATTTTTTTTATTGAATCGTAATTCAGCCTGTAGCACTTTTTTGCTATTTATACTGTATAGAAACATGTTAACAGATCCATTTTGAACAAATATGACAACTTTCGAATAACCGGAACTGTTCAAATAATTATGATTTCCCCTGAATAAGTATTGTTAATCTTATATTTTGGGAATTTAATTCCCTGTTATATTTTTAGAGTTATTTTTTATTATCTTTGAACAGAAAAAATGAGTTGTTTTAATTAATAAGGAGTTTTTACATGGCACCACATATAGGTATTTGGGATGAACTTGAGAACGCCATTGCCGATATCGGCCTTGCAGACTGGGGGCGCAAAGAGATAAAAATGGCAGAACAGGAGATGCCTGGGTTGATGGCAATCAGAGAGAAATATTCTAAGGATAAACCTCTTGATGGAGCAAGAATTTCCGGATCACTTCATATGACAATTCAGACAGCAGTTCTTATTGAAACTCTTGTTGAATTAGGTGCACAAGTCAGATGGGCTTCATGCAATATTTTTTCTACTCAGGATCATGCAGCTGCAGCAATAGCAAAAAGTGGAATTCCCGTGTTTGCATGGAAAGGTGAAAGTCTGGATGAATACTGGAGTGCCACATTCAAGGCTTTAACATTTTCCGGTGGTTTTGGACCAAATCTGGTTGTAGATGATGGCGGGGATGCTACCATGATGATCCATAAAGGATACAGAATGGAAGAGGGTGATACATGGGCTTCATCTCCATCAGACAGTGCTGATGAAGAGTCACTTAAAAAGGTTCTGCGTGCGGTTTATAAAAAAGATCCAGGGCATTGGCATAAAGTTGTTAAAGAATGGAAAGGTGTTTCTGAAGAAACCACCACAGGTGTACACCGCCTCTATCAGATGATGCAGCAAAAGACATTACTTGTACCTGCCATCAATGTCAATGATTCTGTTACAAAATCAAAATTCGACAATCTGTATGGCTGCAGAGAATCACTGGCTGATGGTATAAAAAGGGCAACTGATGTCATGATTGCCGGAAAGATTGTAGTTGTATGCGGATATGGTGATGTTGGTAAAGGGTGTGCACAATCTATGCGAGGATTAGGAGCACGGGTTATAATTACTGAAATAGATCCTATCTGTGCTCTTCAGGCAGCAATGGCAGGTTATGAAGTAACAACTGTAGAAGACGCTCTGAGTATCGGTGATATTTATGTAACCACTACCGGAAATATTGATGTTATTACAGCAGAGCATATGTCGAAGATGAAGGATCAGGCAATCGTATGCAATATTGGTCATTTTGATAATGAGATTCAGGTGTCACTTCTTGAAAAATGGCCCGGAATCAAAAAAGAAACAATTAAACCTCAGGTTGACAAATATACATATCCTGATGGTCACTCAATATACCTGCTTGCTGAGGGGCGTTTAGTCAATCTTGGCTGCGCAACCGGCCATCCTTCATTTGTCATGTCCAATTCTTTCTCTAATCAGACTCTTGCCCAGATTGACTTATGGAAGAAACGGGATGAGTATAAGCCAGGTGTTTATGTCTTATCTAAAAAGCTGGATGAAGAGGTTGCACGTCTTCATCTTGCTAAGTTGGGAGTAAAGCTAACCAAAATGAACCAGAAACAGGCTGATTATATCGGAGTTTCTGCAGATGGCCCATTTAAGCCGGACCACTACAGATATTAAGCAATAATAAATATTGAACTTGCATTTAAATTTAAAACGGATCATCCTGAATGAAAATTAAAGGAATAGGAATATGTCCCCCACCCGGAGCACAGAATAATTTTTCTGTTACTCCGGAGCTTCTTGCAAGTTGTCTTGCCCGTTATTCACGTTCTAACAAAGGGATTGATTCCATACTTGCATCTATCGACTGGAATGATCCGGATAAATCGGTTGATTCGATTTTCCGTTTTGTTGACTACGGACATGCATCAATTACTGGTATGACCGGAGGTATTGCCATTGTTATTGATGGGTGTTCAATGTTTCTGGCATACAAGCTTTTTGAAATTGCACAGTTGTGTGATGGTCAGGAGTCCAGTACCCGTTATATAAAAATGGATAGATCCAATCTTCAGGATGCCTCAATTCTCGGAATTCCCCGGGAATTGATTCCTGAATGGGAATCAATAATGGAGCAGGCATTTACGATCTACCATGAACTTTACGACAAACTTGACAAGCAAATCCAGGACAATCCGGATCTTATACGATATCCTTCTGGAAGCGGACCCAAAGTAGTTGACCGTTTGCGCAAAAACTATGCATTGGACCGCTCACGTTATTTCATCCCTTTTGCGACCAGGACAAATGCAGCATTTGTAATGACCGCACGCGCCTGGGTTGATACAATAAAACAGCTTGAATCGATACCACTTATAGAAGCTCGCGAATGTGCGTCGGGAATAAGGAAAGAACTGGCCAAATATGTTCCACGAATGATAAAACACAGTTATGCAGATAAAGCCAGTATAACTCAGACAAAATTCGCTTTTGATAATCCTGTAAACCAGATGAAAGAAAATGGAATTAATATCGGTAATCTTAAAGATGAAGTATTCCTTCAAATTGAACAGCAATGGCCGCCTTTTATTTCAAAATTTCAATCAATACACGATTCCTTTCTCGGAAAATCAAACCGATACAGTTTGACAGGCAATAGCATAAAGAGGGTTTTTGTACGTGCTGCATGGAATAATATGGCAATTGCTGAGCTTCGGGATCTTAACCGTCATAGAAGCGGTTATCGTTTCAGTACACTTTGTCCTGAAGGATTTTATTTGCCTGAAGGAGTGGATCATCCTGACCGCAGCAAGCTTCTTAACAGACAGAAAGCATTTCTTGAAAAACTTTTACAAACTGATTCCTGTTATTCATTTGTTTATGGTTTGTTTCTTGGCACACAGGTATCTTTTGAGCATTCTACCCATTTGGATAAATTTATCTATGAAATAGAACTCCGCACAGGTTCAGGAGCACATTTCCGGTATGCTGAACATCTTTATGCAGCTTACAGAAAACTGATTGCAGAAATTCCTGAACTCGAATCTCATATTAATATTGGAACTGCAGAACCGGAATGAAAATTGAAATTTCATTTATCCGGTGATGGTTTTCCTGAATTACTTGCTTAATCCCATTAACAAAATCTGATTACCAGTCAGATTTTGTTTTCATAATATTTTCGAATTTTTCTTTTGCTTTTGGTTTTGCGGTATTCAATTTAAACGAACGAGAGTTAAAATTCTGTATTGTGATTTTTTTATTTCACGGCTGTAAAATTTGCAAAAAATAGAAAAATGCTAAAAAGGAGCATTTGTATGCAATTAAAAATCATGAATCATACATTGCAAAATAAAATGTTTCAATAATACAGGTGTCTCTCTGATGTCAATAATATTTTTGCTAAAAATTCCATGAAATGTCAAAATAGCTGTTTTTTACTTTTTTGTAAATACTATCTGTTTATTGATTATTCAATAAGATTCGGAGGCTGCTATGACAGAAAATTCAATCCTCAAAAAGATAGCCATAATTGGAAGCTATATTCCGCGGGAATCCTTAATTGCAGCATTTACCAGTAATTTGTACAGATCTATATGTGAATTGTATCCGCAGATTGATTGTCATGCTTTTGCTCTCAGTGATAAACCGGGAGAATATGTTTATTCTGACGAAATAAAGTTGGAAATCGATGAAAAGAACTTGCTTTCATTTCAGGATGCAGCAGATTTTATTAATTTATGCCGATTTGATGCAATATGTTTTCAGTATAAGGAAGATGAATCTTTTCAGGATGAAACTAAAAGTATCTTTTCTTTAATAAGAAAAATAAATGCACCCGTAATAATGACATTTCACACATCGGCAAATTTATTTTCTGAACCGCAGCAAACATTAATAAACAGGTTTGCAGACTATCTTTCGGGGCTTGTTATAATCCCGGAAAATTCATCAGCTATTCAAAACATTACTTATGCCACAAAGAACAGTAATGTAAACCTGATCGAGTGCTATTTTTCCAACCATTTTTATTATCCTGATTCAATCAGGTTAAAGCAGGAGTTAAAGTTTTATAAAAATTATGACGATACCGGTTTTTTTGATCAGGAGAAAATTCAGGATAAAAGTTTTTCTTTAAATCAGAATGAATATTCTTTGTATGAATCCTTACACAAATATATTAAATTCTGTGAACATTCATGCAAGAAACCAGTTCTGAATTCCAGATATCCTCTGGCAGTATCAAATAATACCTTTTATCTACCCAGCTTTTGTTTCAATCATTTGAAGAATCTTACAGATTCTACCGGAATTCTTCAGCATGCAAAATACACTATACCGGATTTTAATGAAGGGTATTGCACAGATGACAATTCACGTGCATTGATATTAACAATTTTGCTGGAAAATCTGGGAATTGTTGAAATCAAAGAGTTGTCTTTACGTTATCTGGCCTTTTTGTATCATGCATTTGATAAAAGTCAATGCTGTTTTCGTAATTTTATGAGCTTCAATAGAAACTGGCTTGAACGGGTGGGTTCACAAGACAGTCAGGGAAGAGCCTTTTGGGCACTTGGGTTTTGTGCAGGAAGATCAAACGATCCTTCGATTGTCCAGCTTGCATCAAGTATTATGGAAAAAGCTCTTCCTGAAATTAAAGCCTTGAATTCACCACGAGCACTGGCATTTTCTGCAACAGGAATTTATGAATATTTAAAAAGATTCAAAAATGACCGGTTGTTCAAATCAACTTATCTGAATCTGTTAGAAAGTTTATATCATCTTTATTATCTAAACAGCTCACCAGAATGGCCCTGGTTTGAAAATATTGTTTCGTATGCAAATGGGAAGCTCTCGGAAGCACTGATCTGTGGAGGAGACTGGAGTGGTTCTGAAAGTATGATAGATGCCGGACTTCGATCCTTAAAATGGCTGCTGAATATTCAAACAACACCGCAAGGTTATTTCAGGGCAGTTGGTTGTAATGGTTTCTATCGGAAGGGACAGAAAATGGCCCTGTTTGATCAGCAACCTATAGAAGCATACACAATGGTCAGTGCCTGCCATAAAGCATACCTGGTAACATCCGGAAAGTTTTGGAAAGATTCTGCCAAAACATGTTTTGAATGGTTTTTGGGAAGAAATGATCTTGGCATATCACTTTATAATTCCAAATCAGGTGGATGCAAAGACGCATTACATTCAGACCGTGTTAATTGCAACGAAGGTGCAGAATCAACATTGTCATTTCTTTTAGCACTTTCTGAAATGTATCTACTTTCGGATAAGCAGACTAAGTGAAGACGATTAATAGAAGATCCGTATTGGAGACAGACCAGAATCCCGACTGGTATAATAACCGATTTTATTTAATATAAAATGATAATTACTCGTGTTGCCATGATCTTTGTACACACTAACCTGTTCTGTTTGGTGAATTCACGTTTGGATTTTTAAACCTGAGTTCTGTTTACAGATAGATAACCTGACAAGGTTATAAAAATTTCAGGTTTTCAATAATACCTTGAATAATATTAGGCGAAACGGGTTTTATCAGACACAGATCAATATTTGCAGCTTTTACTTTATCAAATATTTCGGAAAGGTCTACAGCGGTCCACAGGATAACCTTGACACCTGGCATTTTTTGTTTTGCATAGATAGAGATAACAATTCCAGCCTCTTCAATTGTTTCGCTGAATTTCAGATCAGTAATAATGACCTGATAAAGATTTTTATCAATACAGTGCTTTGCTTCATCAAAGGAGGATGATGTATGTACCATCATGCCGGATTTTCCGAACAGTTTTCTGAGAGCAAACAGTACTGTAGGATCATCATCTATTACCAGTACTTTTTTAATTAATTCATTTTTTTTTCTCAAAGAGCCTCCTGAAACGATTAAATCGTGCTCAATAGAAATTTGTTTAATTTTTAAATAAAGCAAATATTGTTCCTGTTTTATAATGTTTTAATTTTTATCAGTCTTATATTAAACAAACCTGTTTTTATAATGTTTACATTAAATTATCACCTGTATATTATTAAATGTTCATCATCAACATATTGTCTGCAATTTTACTTGTTGATATCATGTGTTGATATCTTGTTTGGGTTTTAATTTTTAAACATACTTGATTTTACTCAATTCCTGAAACGACAATATCGTTATTTATTGCAATCTGTTCAATTATGAATATGATGGATGAATTAATTATCAGATTGAGAATAAAATCCATTTTATTTAGTTGCAACAGACCTCGCTGGTGGCATATGCCTTGCAATTACTGGATAAAAAAGAGTCAGGTCCGTTACTATTCACAAAGAGATTTTTCAATTAACGTCTGCTCACTCTTTGTATGGAATCTTAATGGATAATGATATACATAACCAGAAATTAATGGAGGTAGTATGACCCTTAAAGGGAAAATGTATAGCGTGGTTATTATTTTAAGTTCCATTTTGATGATGACCGGCTGTTCTTCTTCAAAAGTAGCAAAGATTAAAAAGTCAGAAGATTCATCTTTGAATAAAACTGAAGAATTTATACCTGGAGATGCAATCAGGATATTTCTGCCACTGGACACAGCTTCTTTTCTTAATGGTACTTATCCAATAGATAACAATGGCAATATTGTCATACCGGCACATGGTCAGATAAGAGTAACCGATTATACTTCGGATGAGCTCTGCCGGCACCTTCAAACCACTTACCAGGAATATCTACGTTACCCTGAAATGCAGATTGAACCTCTGATAAGAGTAAGTCTTCAGGGTGGTTTTGTAAATCCTGGTTTTTACTATGTGCGACCCGACCAGTCGTTATGGAATGTGATTGCTTTGGCAGGAGGAACAACATCAGAAAGAGGACTGAAAAAAATGCGATGGGAACGCAGTAGTTCAGTTATGGAACGGAATTTGATTCCAGCATTGGAATCGGGTAAATCATTACGCAGTCTTGGATTTCGATCGGGCGACCAGATCTGGACACCTGTATCACCCAGAAGTATCAGTGAAATTATTATACGTGATGTACTCCCTGTTGCAACATTTACACTTTCGTTGTATCTGGGTATAAAAACTCTTAATGATGACTGACTGATATAAACTTAAAACGCAGGAGTTAGCAGTGAGCTTCAGAACTCAATCATCCAGAAACTTCGAGGCTGGCATGAAACGTCAATCAGATTATTATCTTCACCTTATATGGCGAAGACTTTGGTTTATAATCCCGGTTAGCATTTTTGTACTGTTCGCCTATGTTTTTGCCATCAATAAGTTTGGCCTGACAAGACCAAAAATGGAAGCTGCTGCAATTTTACAATTTGATAATCCGGACGATCTGAGTGCAGTTGATGAACGAGTAGGACTTCAACCGGATACAAAAGCAATACTTGTAAAAAGCCGCAATTTCATAGAGAGCATTGTTAAAAAGATGGGTTTACAGCTTTCTGTTTCAGAGTATGTCCGTAATGAACTTTTTGACTCTGTCAAAGTAGGAATGGGTGCTCATGTTGGAGAATATGAACTCAGAATCAGAGGTGATTCATTTGCAATATTCTTTACCGATAATTATGAACAGATAAAAAACAGGGTAATAAAAAAAGGTAAAATATCCAATTTCTCAGAAACATCACTTCCAGGAATTAACATATGGTGGACAGAGCAGTATCAGAAAGAACCATTTGACATTAAGTTTAAAATACGGAGAGTTCGCGATGCGGTTGATGACATAGTTAACAATCTGGCAGTCAAAACCACTGGAAAAGACATGACAATAATGGCAATCTCATTGTCTGGTAAAGACTATAAACTTATTACAGATATTGTTAATAATATCGCAGATGACTTTGTACGGGAAAATGCTTTAACCAAACGAAGCAGAAAAGATGAAGTAATAAAAATCCTTCAAAAACAGCTTGAGACAGCTCGAAACGAGATGATTGCATCTGAAGCTGCTTTCAGGAGATATCGGGAACAGAATCCTACAGTTGGAATTCAGGATGCATTTTCTCCACCAGTCCAGATTATGGACCTTCGGGAAACAGAAGCGGAACTAAGGTCATCAGTTATTCAGGCGCAGGGTCTGATAGAACGTTACAATACTGCTAAGGATACAGTACGAACAGGGATTATCGGTGAGATGATCTCATTTCTGAACACATACGGTACAGGAACATCTGAGGGACTTCGGGCACAATTGATGTCGCTCGAACAGGAAAGGCTCATGCTTGATCAGCAATACTCCCCCTTTCATCCACTCGTCAGCGAAAACAAGGCAAAAATAAATCGATTAGGTTCCAAAACAATAAATGCTCTTCGGGATCTCATGAAACAGATTGAACGGAAGTTGCATGAAAATACGGCCCGAATAGAAAAGATCAACTCAGAGCTTGCATCACTTCCAAGAAAAGAGCTTCACTATTCAAAACTTCAGCGGCAATACGAAGTAAATTCTGAGATATTTTCGGCTATCCTGGCCAGATATAATGAAGCAAAAATTGCTAAAGCTGTAGAAATCGGTGATGTTTACGTGGTAGATCACGCAGTTGAGCCCGAAGAAAAAACAGAGCCCAAGGTACTTATTGCCTTGGCGGGATTTGGATTTTTGCTATGTTTCGTTTTTGGGTTCGGCCCAGTTGTTGTTGTCGACTTTTTTGATCGCACTGCACATACTGAAAAGGATCTTCAGAGGATGACCGATCTTCTTGTACTTGAATCGATTCCTGTAAAGCAATCATGGAAAAAAAGTGTCAAAAATGACGATAAGGGTATTGACGAAAAGCTTGTTGCAGCAGACTGCTCACACAACTACGTTGATGAAACATATCGTTCGTTGAGAACCAAAATATTATTGAATTTGAACGAAGAAAAGCAGAAAAGGATCCTTGTTACAAGTATGAATGCCGGAGAGGGTAAATCTTTTACATCTGCCAATCTTGCCATAACCATGGCACAACAGAAAATTCCCACTGTTTTAATAGATGGTGATCTGAGAAGGGGTATTCAGTATCTGTATTTTGGTCTGGAAAAAAAACCCGGATTATCAAACATTCTTACCGGGCATGTTTCAATTGAGGCTTCAAATATACAACCGATACTGCAGAAAACCCATATTCCACACCTTGCATTAATCAGTTCAGGTGAAACTATTCGTAATTCTGCAGAACTTCTCAATTCAAACAGGTTCAGAGATTTTCTCAATTTTCTTTCAAAAAATTTTCAGATGATTATCATGGATACCCCCCCGGCCGGTATAGTAACCGATGCAATTGGAATTCTTGACTCTTTCAGCAGGTATGTATTTGTAATCAGGGCAGCTCATACCAATATTTCAGAGCTGAATAAAAAGATAAGACAGATTCCCGGACTGAGAAAAAAAGTTTTAGGACTGGTTTTCAATGGTGCTCCATACAAGAGAACTGCATATTATCAGTATACAAATTATAAATATTAAAAAACAGGAATATTTTATGTGCGGCATTACCGGTATTTATCATCAGGATCCCAATTTTCCGGTAGATACAGGGATTCTCAAAAAGATGACAAATATTCTGTTCCACCGGGGACCGGATGAGGTCGGGTATTATACAGGAGAAGGAGCAGCACTTGGAATACGAAGACTCAGCATTATTGATATCAATGGCGGGAATCAACCGATACACAATGAAAATTCTACTTTGCATGTTATTTTAAATGGTGAAATTTATAACTATATCGAACTTATGAAGTTTCTAAAATCAAGGGGGCACTGTTTTTATACAAAAAGTGATACAGAAGTAATAGTTCATCTTTACGAGGAATACGGAGACAATTTTGTTAACCATATTAACGGACAGTTTTCAATTGCGATTTGGAACAGCATGTCAAGAGAGTTGATTATAGCACGTGACAGATTAGGTATACGGCCTCTTTTTTATTCAAAGCTTCCTGATGGGATTTTTTTATTTGGATCTGAAATGAAAGCCCTGTTTTGTCATCCATCTGTTTATCCTGAAATTGATTATAAGGGACTAGAACAGCTTTATACTATCTGGGTTACAGTTCCACCAAGAACTGTTTTTAAAAATATTTCAGAATTATTACCTGGTTGTATAATCAAGGTTAACAAGAATGGAATTCACCTGAAAAGATACTGGAAAATCAGTTTTCCTCATAAAAGAGACTACGAAAACCATCCATTGTCGCATTATACTGAAAAGTTAAGAGAACTCGTTTATGATTCGGTAGCATTGAGATTGAGAGCGGATGTACCGGTAGCATCATATCTAAGCGGTGGTCTGGATTCATCTATAATTTCCTCATTAGTGAAAAAATATCATAACAACAGTTTAAAAACGTTTTCAGTTTTATTCAAGGATGCTTCTTATGATGAAAGATTATACCAGCAATTAATGGTAAATTCGATAAAAACAGAGCACAAATCGATAGAAATCGACAACAGGTTAATTGGAGAGAATTTTTCTGACGTTATCTGGCATGCTGAATACCCAATGCTTCGTACAGCTCCGGCTCCACTTTTTGAGTTATCGAAACTTGTCCGAAAGAACAACATAAAAGTTGTTCTCACAGGTGAAGGAGCGGATGAAATTTTTGGTGGGTACAACATATTTAAAGAAAATCTGATAAGAAGATTCTGGGCTCGTATTCCGGAGTCGAAAATGCGTCCATTGCTTCTTTTAAAGCTTTATCCGTATATTCATCAGAATCAAAAAGGCAGTCAATTCTGGCAGCTTTTTTTTAAACGAGAACTTGGATCTACCGAGAATCCGCTATATTCTCATCTGATTCGCTGGTCCAATACATCAAGAATAAAGAGATTTTTTTCGGAAAATATCAAGAGCAGATTCAACGAAAAAGAACATGTATTTGGAGAACTTCAAAATTTTCTTGATCCGGATATTCACAACTGGGTTCCTCTATGCCAGGCACAGTATCTTGAGCTTTCTCTATTCATGTCAGGTTACCTGTTATCATCACAAGGCGACCGAATGATGATGGGTAATTCAGTTGAAGGAAGGTTCCCTTTTCTTGATCATAGAATTGTTGAATTTGCATCAACAATACCACCCTGTCATAAGCTCAATGGATTAAATGAAAAATACATCTTAAAACAAACTTTTGGTGATCTTATACCCGAAACGATTTCGAAACGTCCCAAACAGCCATATCGTGCACCAGTTTCAAAATGTTTCTTGCCACAATATGGTTTCCATTCATCCAGATTACTATCCGAAGATGCTCTTAAGAGAAGCGAAATATTTGATGTAAATAGTGTTTCAATGCTTATCTCAAAAATTTCTGACATCAAAACCGATATAAGTGCATTTGATGATATGGCAATGGCTTCCATAGTGTCAACACAACTGCTATACCATAATTTCATTTCAGAAATTACAGACAATAAAAACTGTAGCTGCGAATCTATGATTCACAAATCTGGTACTTAGTTTTGAATAGGGATATTTTCCTGATTCAACCGAACTTTTAATTATAGTCTGTTCTAAATGCTGATTTATTTGGCAGATTTATTGCTTTTTACTAAAATTATTACAAACACTTGTTTTACCCGGAACCTGTTATCAGGATTTTTCTTTAAATGCTTTTATGGATTGCACTTGCTGTTTTTATAATGTCGCTTTTTTTATGTGCGAATTTATTACATATTGTAACACGCAGACACAAATGGATTATTCCATACATCAGAAAATCCGATCGAAAACTTACTGACACAGATTATCCTGTCAACATTTATTTCTCGATTTGTGATCATTTTCAGCCTTTTTGGGGGTTTGTTTCACAAGAAATCGCAGAACATCGTGTTGTCACCTGGCAAAAGGAGTTCACACATCATGCACGGAAACATTCTGACTGCCGTGGACATCATCCAGTACATACTTTCTTTTATTCTGAAGAAGATTACAACCCACATTTTACTGACGAACTATCAAAGCTTGTCAGGGAAAAGATTGCTGACGTAGAATTACTTATATCTTACCCAAATAATATCAGGCCGGATTTCAAGCGAAGGATCGAGGAGTTCAGGGACGTCCTTTTTCATCATCATGGTCTTTTACGGAAGAATAGTTCCGGGAAAATTATCTATGGATTTGTTCACGGATACAGTGCACTAAACAAATCCCAAAATGATGGGGAATTCACTGGTACCACTAACGGAATACCTGTTTTGAAAGAAACCGGATGTTATGCTGATTACACATATCCCTCACCTGGAGATGTCACGCAACCCCCCTTTATTAACAGCATTTATTTTTTCTGTGATCAACCGGGTACATCCCGGCCACATGAATCCGGATATCCAGCATCAAAAAATGTATGGTCTGAAAATGAACTTTTGTTTATTCAGGGGCCTCTAACACTAAACTGGAACAGAAGAGTTTGGGGAATATTTCCCAGAATTGAGAATGGTTCAATAAATCATCTCAATCGTTTTTCTGCTGATAGAGCTGATTTATGGGTTAACAAAGGAGTTCGTATCAATGGTCTTAAAAATCATATATTTATAAAACTTTTCACACATGGAGCCCAGGATCATACAATTCGGTATTTTTTTGGAGAAAATGGTCTTGATCAATTATGGAGCTTTATGGAAAAAAATTACAACAATGACCAGTACAAACTATACTACGTGTCAGCATTTGATATGTACAGGATAATCAAAAATCTCTGCACCGGAGCAGCTGTTATCAGCAATTCTGAAAGAAGCGTATAGACTTTGATCTGAGGTTCTCAAATACTATTTTTATAGTTTATGACTCTATCCACAACTAAATTTCAATCCGATCTTAGCTTCAACGGACTTGTTGTTTTTTACCGTATTGCTCATATTTTAGCTTCCAATCTTGAATTGGAGCAGATAATGACTTCTCTTCTTGAATTGCTTGAAGTAAGTGCAGGAATGAAAAGAGGAATGATAACGATTCTTAGTCCCGATAATGAAGAACTTGCAGTTGATGTTGCGGTAGGAATATCAGAAAATGAAAAGCAAAAAGGCAGATACAGGCCAGGTGAAGGGATTACCGGGAGGGTTGTTGCTACCGGAAAACCTGTTGCTATTCCGGTACTTGGTAATGAACCAACCTTTTTAGACCGCACCGGAGCACGTAAAAACCTGAAGAATTCTGATCTTTCCTTTCTCTGTGTACCAATCAAGGCTAAAAACAATGTAATTGGAGCCCTTTCTGTTGACAAAGTGGCAATAGAGGATACAGTCACACTTGAAGAAGAATTGAAGTTTCTTGAAGCTGTTGCGGCTCTCATAGCACAGATTGTTGATGCTCGCCGTGCTCAATATGAACGGATACATGCTTTAGAAAGAGAAAATCTTGAGTTGCGCAAATCACTGGAAAGTAAGGGCAAACCCGATCAGATGATTGGAAACAGCAGCTCAATGAAAAATTTATACCGCCAGATTGCACAGGTAGCTTCATCAAGTACAACAGTACTAATCAGGGGAGAAACCGGAACAGGAAAAGAACTTGTTGCTCGTGCTATTCATGAAAAGAGTTCATGTTCTGACGGGCCATTTATTGCTGTCAATTGTGCAGCTCTCCCGGAATCACTTCTTGAAAGCGAACTTTTCGGGCACGAAAAAGGTTCTTTTACCGGGGCAGTTACCAAGCGTATCGGAAAGTTTGAAGCTGCAAATGATGGAACACTTTTTCTGGATGAAATCGGGGAGATGTCCCTTTCTGCCCAGAGTAGACTATTGAGAGCGATTCAAGAAAAAGAGTTTCAGAGAGTTGGCGGTATTGATTCGATTCATGTCAATGTCAGACTGATATGTGCAACCAATCGCAATCTGGAACTGGACTGTGAAGAAAAAAGGTTTCGTGAAGATCTTTATTACAGGATAAATGTTTTTACAGTTGCTCTGCCTCCCTTGAGAGAAAGGGGAGCAGATGTTTTACTGCTTGCCGATTATTTTGTTAAAAAATATTCCAGACTTCACGACAAAACTATCGAGAGAATTTCTACCCCTGCTATTGACATGCTTTCATCTTACCACTGGCCTGGCAATGTAAGGGAACTGGAAAATGTTATTGAACGTTCGGTAATAGTAACTGACAGTAATGTTATTGAGGGCCATGATTTCCCTCCTACACTTCAAATGAAAAAAATAACTCAGCGTGGAAAACGCACCGATTCATTTGAAAACATGGTTGCAGCTTATGAAAAACAGATTATCATAGAAGCTCTCAAAGATACTCAGGGAAATCAGTCTGAAGCTGCCAGAATTCTGGGTACAACCAAGAGAATTATTCAATACAAAACCAGCAAATATGATATTGAATTTTCCCGTTACCGTAAACCAGGAAAAAAAGTTTAACCTGCTCTTGTAAAACCAGATTCGACCATGGCGAAACCAGCCTGCATGAAAAACACCATAAACGCAGCAATCAAAGTCCATACAGTATCTAATGACACTTGCAAATGCTCATTTGAAACTGAGCTTTCCTGAGAAAATACTGTCAGTGCAAGAAACAAACATATCAATAAGCAATTTATTATTCTCTTTTTAAACATGCCACACTCCTTCAGAAACTTACAATTATTTCGGAACCCAGACCATAACTCAAATCTTCAGAAGAAATATTTTTCTGAACAGCAACTGTAACCATTCCCCACAATAGCCATTGCACATTTTCTGAAGGAAACAGATAAAATGTAGGTACAACCCAGAAAGAATTGTCGTCATTGTTATCCAGCTCTGCTCCATGGAATTCCAGAGGCAGCCCGAATTTAGCTTTATCTGTTAACTTATATCCGGGCTCAATATAAACCAGAAACTCATCAGGTATTCCAAACAGCGGATCATTCAGATTGTTTGCAGAATCTGGATCAAACAGCATATAGAATGTCAGATCAGTAGTAAACTGATTAACTTCCAGTGACGGCTCAAACAGAATCGTAAATAGATTTTTTCTGTTCTCACCGCTGATATTTGAATAGCCAAAATCGGCTTTTAATGAAATCATGCTGCCAATTGAACTGTTATATGATCCACCCATAAAGAGATCCGATCCGGTTTTGAAACTACTTTTAACATCTCCCCTTATACCATATGATATGTACAGTGAATTATCGTCTGAAAAATCAAATCCGGATACAGCCATAACATCGCCGGTACTTTCGTTGAGATCTGCAACCCCGGTCAAGATGCTCTGGGAATAGTTTCCTTTTTGAATCTCGTATTTTATACCACGTGTAAAACTTTCTTCGGTTATCATACTCAGTCTTTTGTAGAGATAATAATTAAATGTTCCGAATTGATAAACCAGATCACCAACAGAAAATGTTCCAAGCGGGCTTTTATAAGTGATGTCAAAACCATCAAAAGCCACATTTACCCATCTTTCCTGTGGCATCCCATTTCCTCCGGGAATGAAGCCACGACCTGAGCCAGAATTTGCCGACAACACAGTAGCATATACATTTGCCGAAACTTTTTCTGTAAATTTCACAAAAAGCCCCAGATCAAGTTCGCTGTTTGTAAATAAAGCTCCTTCAAGATCGCTCCAGAAATCGGCATCCAGATAACCGTTAAATGATATTTGCGGCTGTGCACCTACAAAGAAAAAAACAAGAAAGATGACAGCAGAAGTAAATATATGTCTGTTCATATACCATCCTTTTTCATGTAAACAATGAATCTCACTTTTGCTGTCGACAGCTGAAATTTGTTTTCACGTATATGCAACAGTTATGCCATAAATACTGATTGCTGATTCCATGCATTTAAAAAGAACTTAAACAGTATTTTCGAGGACATTAATGTATCAATGTATTTTTTAGTTACATTATTGAACTTATTATTGCATTATTGGCAGTATTGATTTGATTAAGCTTTAGATTAATCGTTTAATTATTAGTTTAATCTTCGGTTATTATTCATTGCATGATTTCTATGATACATTATTGTTTCTTTTGTGGGTACTGAAAACGTTTGATTTGTTGAAGCAATATGGTCGATATTTACTAATGTACATGCGGTCCTTTCTGAACCTCTGTTTTTTCAGATTATTGTTTTATTATCAGGAGTATAATCAGGTCCGCTCTTTATCTGGTATTTTTTTATCCTGCAGGTTAATTACCCGTTTTTCTCAACTTCATCTTTCTGGTTTAAAAAATTATAGAGCGTAGCCCTGCCTACCCCAAGAAATCTTGCTGCTTTTGCTTTATTTCCACCGCTTTTTAAAAGAGCACTTTCTACAATTTCCGATGTAAGTTTTGGTTTACGTCCGGCTTTTCCCGGAATTCTGGGCAGGTTATAGTTTACATAAGAATTCTGCAGTATTTCGGGTGGCATATGTTTTGGATAAATAATATGTTCCCTGCATTTAATTAATGCAAACTGGATTGCATTCTGCAACTGTCGTACATTTCCGGGCCAACTGTAATTCATCATTATTGATACCGTTTCATCAGAGAAACTCATATCTTTTCGTGAAACTCTTTTGGATATCTTGTTCAAAAAATGGTTTGCAAGAAGAACAATATCATTACGTCTTTTACGCAGCGGCGGCAGATCCACCGGAACTACAGCAAGTCTGTAATAAAGATCTTCCCTGAAAGTGCCCTTTCTAACCATTTCAGAAAGATTCTGGTTCGTTGCACATATTATTCTGACGTCAACCTTTTTTCCACTTTCACTTCCCACAGGTTCAATTACTCCCTCCTGAAGAACTCTGAGGAGTTTTACCTGCATGGAAAGGGATAGTTCTGATATTTCATCGAGAAAAAGTGTTCCGGTATCTGCAATCTCAAAACGTCCCTTTTTATCTCTGAAAGCGCCTGTGAATGCTCCTTTTACATGTCCAAACAGCTCGCTGTCAAGTGTTCCTTCAGGAAGAGCACCGCAGTTTATGGCCAGAAAAGGTTTGTCCCGACGATTGCTTTCATTGTGAATTGCAGCTGCTACCAGTTCCTTTCCAGTTCCACTCTCGCCGCTTATTACCACCGGAAAATCACTTTTTGAAAGATCTTTTATGAGTTCGAATATTTTCAGCATTTCGTGGTCCTGACCAATAATACCATTAAAGCTTTCTGTTTCACCAAGTCTCATTTCAAGTTCTCTTACTCGTGTAGTATCACTCAGAACAGCTATTGCACCGATGATAATCCCTTTTTCATCGATCATGGGCATTCTTTTTACTTCGAGCTCTTTTCTTTTTCCATTCGGGTCGTTAAAAATGGTGGTATAAGTGCGCTTAATCTGATCAGTATTTACGGAATTCGAACAGAACAGACACTTTTCACCACAAAAATGAGGTGAAAACAGTTCATGACAATCCCGTCCAAGAATAACCTCTTGTGATGCACCTGTTATCTGCTCGGCTCCCCTGCTGAACAGAAATATCTTTCTATTCATATCATGTGCTATTATACCTTCATGAAGACTATCAATAATATTTGAAAGACATGATTTCTGTTGGAATAAAGCTCCAGGAAATCCGTATTCGAAAATCCCTTTTACAAGTGGCTTTACATTTTCATAATAATCAGAAATTCTGCCTTTCTCTACAGAAATATCACCTGTATTCCAGTTTAAAACAGGAGGTGCTCCAGACAGAATCGGACATGTTATAGAGACTGCAGATTCAGTAATTATAACCAGGTCGAACTGAAGATGCATGATTTCACTGAATTCAACTGTTTGAGCAGATATATTGAACTTTTCAAGTTCATTTTCCAATTCAGAATCATATTTTTCAGGATGGATTCCTGCACTTATTACAGAAACTCCATCATCAGCGATTTGCCTGATACATGCTGCTACAATTTTAGAGGAGATGTTTTTGTCATCAAGTACCAGAATTTTAAACATTTACACTTACTCCTCATCTGTGAACTTTAAATTAAAAAAATTTTTTCCGTCAGATCTTTTCTTCTGAAGAGTACATTATCTGCATGCATTTCGGAAGAGATGCACGGAAACAATCATATCAAAAAACTGCGAAGGTCTGTTTGAACGCTTAATTCAATATCAAGCTGTGTCGTAATATAAGTAGAATTTTAGTTTTATGGATCATGCAAGAATTCCTTCATAACGCGCCATTTCATTTCTAACCCTTGGAATCAATCTTGGAGAAACACTCATAGATCTGATTCCCTTATCCAGCAATTTTGTTGGCATACCTTCACGACCTGCCATTTCACCACAAATAGAGATTTTCTTACCATTATTTCTTGCGATTTCACTTATCAGAGAAAGTAAATCCCACAGAGCCGGATGGTCTGGATCATAATCTTTTGAGACCAGCTCATTGGTACGGTCGATGGCAAACAGATACTGAATAAGATCATTTGAACCGATACTTCCAAAATCTACCATTTTAAAAATCGCCTGAGCCTGCAAAAAAGCGCTTGGTACTTCGAACATTGCACCAAACCTTATTTTCGACATGTCACAATCAAGATCTGCAATGGATCCTCTTGACAATTCAAGCAACTCCTTCTGCTGAATCGCATCAACAACCATCGGGAACATTATATTTATTTCTGTTTCAAAACTAAGTCTCGCCAGCGCCCTGAACTGAGTTTTAAAAATTTCAGGATTACCCAGAAGAAACCTTGACCCACGCCAACCCAGATACGGATTGGCCTCCTGTTTTAATTTCAGGAACGGAAGCTGTTTATCCCCACCTACATCAAGCATCCTGAATGTGACCGGTTTACCTCTCATTTCTGAAACAGCTTTTCGATAATAAACATACTGTTCGTTTTCGCTTAGCATTCTCTCTGCATTTATAAAAAGTATTTCAGTTCTGAACAGTCCTATTCCATCAGCCCCCACATTCCATGCATGCTTTACATCTTCTATTGAGCTTGCATTCGCCATCACTTCCATTCCTGCAGGGGTACCAAGTACACAGATGGCTTCAGATTGAACCGGTTCTACAGGTAAAAGTGCAGCCAGTATCTGCCTGTCGGGATTAAGGTAAACTTCACCATTGTCGCTATCTATGAGCATCATGTCACCACATTGGGCATAACTCATTATATTATGAATACCGGAAACTGCTGGTATTCCAAGCGAACGTGCAAGAATTGCGGCATGAGATGTGATTCCTCCATGTTCGGTTACAAAACCAAGTACCTTTTCCAGATTCATATTTGCGATCATATCCGGAGTAAGTTCTTCGGCAACAACTATTCTGTTTTCACCCCTGAGGCAATGTGCTTGTCCATGACACAAAAAACCACTTTTACTGTTATTGATTTTACTTAACAGGCGTCTTCTTATTTCTCCTATATCGGATGAACGCTCACGCAGATACTGATTGTCCAGAGCCTGAAATTTTTCTTCATAATCACTTAAGACATCAGAAATCGCCCATTCAAGATTTTTTTTATTACTGCCTACCATATCTGTAATTGACTGAATAACTTTGGGATCATTCATGATATGTTTCTGTGTAACAAATATTTCAGCTTCAGCTTTTCCAACAACCTGTTCCACTTCTGAGGCAATGTTGTCGAGTTCTTCAGAACACTGTGTCCGAACTTCATCAAATCTTTTCAGTTCCTGTTCGATGGAGTTTTTACTTTCAAGAGTATATTCAGGAACGGCTTTATGTCTTTCTGCAGAATAAAGGCAAAGTTTTCCTGCAATACGCCCTGAACTTATTGATATTCCTTTGAATTTCATAGAATGTTTCATATTGGATCGATCACTCATGCCGCATCCTTCCTGAAATTTACCATGCCTTCTCTGCACAACGAAAAATCAAATCGTACCGGATCTTCATAATCGACTTCGCGGAGTTTCAGAGTTATCTCTTCAGCCATAACCCAGTCGACACTTTTTCTTTTAGATAAACCGAATTTTCGAGCTGTCTGTGCGATATGCGTATCTACTGGAATAATCAGCATTGATGAAGGGAGATTTTTCCATATACCCAGATCTATACCATCATCTTTCCTGATCATCCAACGAAAATACATATTCATACGCTTACATGCACTACCTGATTGCGGAGAAGGGAACAGGTACTCGAAACTTTTTTTCCTGAATCCGCAAATTTTTGATGCACGTGATCTCATTTCCTGAATAAACATACTGATTGTAACTTTGAAATATTGTTCATCTTTGTGAAACGATTTAAAAAATGTTTCAATTGATCCATATTCATTTATGATTTCGCCAACAGATTCCAGAAGCAGTGCAATGTCAAAGCCGTCGTTAAAACGATGTTTAAAGCCATTCAAAAGACTCAATTTTTCTTTAAAACCGGTTTCACGTACAAACTCGACCGGTTTTCTATTCATTATCTCAAACACTCTGTTACAATTTCTTATTATGATTTCAAATCTGCCATAAGCCAAAACGGCACATATAAGCCCGGCGATCTCTTTTTGTGATCCGGATTCAAAGCTATGAACACATTGTAACGGATCCATGGACAAGTAGGCAGGATCATGATAAAGAGAGTAAATTGATTCCAGTTTATTTTTAATATTTTCAGGTACCATAATTTCAACCCGCCAAAAAACCGTTTTTTACCAGACAGAACACTCGCAAATGTTTTCTCTACAAATTGTATTGAAGCGATGAGGAGTAAAGAACTTTTTTTTACTTAAATGATGCTCCTGTGCTGCGGTTTTCCCTTGTTTGTCAGATAAAGATTACGATATAAAGACATAAATAATTAAAAATGCTTAAAGATCATTATTGCCCCATAAAAAATTTTCAAATCTGGTTTCCGAGGTTCTTCTATGGATAAAAATGGAGTCACATGATCTTCAATTTTTCGTAAGACTTTTTTAGTCTAAATCAGTTATTTAATATAGTATACTGTCTAAAAATAAAAAATGTTTTTAGACAGTTAAATTGATTTTTAAATAGCATAACATTCGACTCATACATTATAATAAAAATTTGTTGGTCTTTTATGTTTTGGAAATTACTTTATCTACTTCAATCAAATTTCTTTAGAGCAGGATAATTCAGATGTATTCAAAGAGAAAACAGGTTAGAGTCATTGTGAACAAAACAATGATAGCCTTTATTATTAACCTGTTGATGGGTGTAAATGCAGGATTGATTGATGCTGCCAAAAAAGAGCAATATTTAAGTCAGGAATTTATTGATAGTTCCGTTGGGCGGGCGTTTTACATCCTTAATGAAGCTGCCAGTGTTGCCGGTGTAGGCTTCCGTCAAAAAGAAGCGATTCAGGAAGCTAAAAAGATATCAAACAGATTGAAGCAGATGGCAAAAGGTGATCCTAATGAAAGATATATTTTGTGGAAAACAGGTGAACTTGATGCTCAGATATATCTTGAAGAGCGGGATCTTGTTTATCAGAAAATGCAAAAAGGTCAGGTAAAAGTTAATGAACTTATCAGCCGCTTCAATAGTGAATTGGGTAAAAACAGGCCGGATTTTGCAACGCTGAAACGGATACACGTACAAATGGGTCAGCTTGATATTCAAAAGGCAAACGAAATTGCCAGTTCTTTTAATCAAAGATACAAGGCTATTTCCCGTGAAGTGTTGTATTTTCTCGAAAAAGCCTTAATGACAGGTGATTATGCTAAAGCAAGAGATGAACTTGGTTACTGTCTCCGCAATAAAACATACCTGACCATACCACACTCAAAATACAATCAGCTCGAAAAAAAACTTGAAAATCTGACCAGAGCACAAGAAGATTTGCCCCTTATTAACAGTGAACTTGATGCTGCCAAAGATGCTCTTTTGAAGAATAATCTTACAAAAACCCGGAATCTTATGACATCAATAGATTATCGGCTTGAACGTATTAAGGAAGTCCTCTCACCGGGTGAATCATCAAGAATCAGGCGATCGTTTTCAGAGATCTCACGCATGTTTTCATCCAAAGAGGACTCTCTGGTTAATGTAAATATCAGACTTCTCCAGAATGAAGGGGTACAGGCTGCCAATGAATTTCTTCAGAAAATCCTCAAACCTTGTGGAGTCAGTCGTGAAAAAATTGCTTATATAGATAAGGCAATTTTAAGCATCTCAACACCTGATGACCCGTTAATGAAAAATGAAATAATGGGAGTAGTTTCAGATGAAAGTGAAGGAAATGATTATGGTTTTACAGACATCTATTCTTCTGTAAAACAAAAAGCTCAAAACAGGATGGACAGCCTTATGCTGGTAGAACAGAAGCGAATGCAGATGGAAGAGCAGCGACGTGCCAAAGAGGATAGTATTGCAATGTCTGTACAGTACAAACAACAACAACTGCAAAAAAATCAGGAACTTGCCTCTCAATTAGCTGTTAAGCTCTACACTTTGCTTGAAAATAATAGTGCTGAAGCTGTATCGCTGTTTGAAAAACAGAGTGATTTTCTGAAATATTATTTACCTTCAGAAGGGTACGAGATCCTGAAAACCTCTCTTCACACTCCTCAATATGAAAGTGAACCGGTTAATACAGTAACTTATATTGAAGAAGCTCCAACAACTGCGAATAAAACCGATGATGACAAAAAATTGATGGCAAACAGGGAAAAAGCTCAACAGATGGTTATTTCAATTTATGATATGCTTGAAAAAAACGACATTAATGATGCTTATAACAGGTTTAATGCCAATCGCAAACCTCTTCATAAATACCTCGACAGGGAGGTTTTTGAAATGCTTGAAACAACAGTCATTCAAGCATATACATTTATTTCCCCATGAAGATTAAATTTGTCAATTACAGTTTAAAATAAAGGATAGTGATGATGAAAGAGATTATTGCAGATACTCTGTATGTTCAGCTTGAAGAAAAACTTGATAAAAGTCAAATCGAACAGTTGATTGAAATTCCACCCGATGAACAGATGGGTGATTTTGCATTTCCATGTTTTTCTCTTGCCAGAATTTACAAAAAAAACCCTGCAGAAATCGCCGGACAGCTTTCTGAAACTCTCAAACTTCCAGATCTTTTTGAAAAAGTAATACCCGTATCCGGATATCTTAATTTTTTCCTGAACAAACGCATACTTGCAAAACAGGTTCTTGGTGTCTGTCAATCTGACACTTATGGAAGTAAAAACCTGAAAAAAAATATTGTTGTAGAATTTGCATCACCAAACACGAACAAGCCTCTTCATCTGGGACATCTGCGGAATATCTCCATTGGAGAAAGTATTTCACGTTTATTCTCCTTTTGTGGCAACAAGGTAAACAGAACATCAATCAATAACGACCGTGGTGTACATATTTGTAAATCAATGCTTGCATACGACCTGTTATCTGAGGGAAAAACACCCGAAAATACTGGTAAAAAATCCGACCATTTTGTAGGAGACTATTATGTTCTTTTCAGCAAAAAGGCTTCTGAAGATGAATCATGGAACGAAAAAGCCCAGGAGATGTTACGCAAGTGGGAAACTGCTGATGAACACACGGTCAGGTTATGGAAAACCATGAACAAATGGGCTCTTGAAGGGTTTGCACAAACATACAGGCTTTTCGGAATAGGTTTTGACAAAGAATATTTTGAAAGTGATATTTATAAATCCGGAAAAGAGATAGTCAATGAAGGTCTGGAAAAAAAGGTTTTCTATAAAAGAGACGACGGGGCTGTTGTTGTAAATCTGGAGCATCAGAAACTGGGTAACAAGGTTCTGCTGCGACCTGATGGCACATCGGTGTATATTGTTCAGGATCTTTATCTTGCTGTACTCAAGGACCGTGAATTCAATTATGACAAGTCTATTTATGTTGTCGGGAATGAACAGGAGTACCATTTCGCAGTCCTTATCGCAATTTTCAAACTGCTTGGTTATCCTGTTGCCAACAAAATGAAACACCTTTCCTATGGCATGGTAGAACTACCTGAAGGGAAAATGAAATCTCGTGAAGGAACAGTAGTTGATGCTGATGATCTTATTGAGGAAACAAAAAGACTTGCTTCAGAAGAGTTGAAACAGAGATACGAATTATCTGAAAATGATCTTGAAGAACGAAGTCTAAAAATAGCATTATCAGCTATCAAATATCAGCTCCTTAAAATTGATATATCAAAAAACATGCTGTTTGATCCCAAAAAAGCGATCAGTTTTGAAGGGGATACCGGACCATATCTTTTGTATAGTTACGCCAGGGCATCTTCCATTTTAAGAAAAACAGAATCAAAAAAAGATGCAGTTTTTTCTGATCTCAATATTCATGAAACACGTCTTGTCAGAAAGATCTCATTCTTCCCGGATACCATAACAAGTGCTTTTGAACGCTTGTCACCGTCTGTTATTGCTAATTATGCCTTTGATCTTGCTCAGATATTCAATGAATTTTATCATGCATGTAAAGTAATAGGCAGTGATTCTGAAGGTTTCAGGATTGAGCTGGTAAAAGGATTCCGATCTGTATTGAAAAAATGTTTATGGCTGCTTGGGATTGAGGAGATTGAAGAGATGTAAATATTGAAATCTCTCCCCCATTGACACTTTAGATTCGGATAAAAATACAGTATTGTTTTTCATGTCTTCGAAATCAATACATACACAAATTTGAATATTTGTCAAAATCTATCCATGAAGCATCCGTTTTTCCTGCAGGCAAAGAGCCTTTTTTATAAAGGGTCAGTTCACCTTTATCCAGAATGTTATCAAGAAGCTGCCACGAAACTTCTGTTTCTGCAGCACTTACAAAAAGCGTATGATCTCCCTTCAAAACATCCATTAACAGTCTTTGATACGCTTCAGGAATGAAACCTGAGTAGTTATCACGCATACAGTAATTCATGAAAGATCGGTTTATCTCACTTTCGGTACCGGGTGCTCTTGTAGAGATATCAACTACGATCCCTTCTGCAGGCTGAATTTTAAATATTACCTTATTCTGATCCAGTTTACCTTTTTCATTATAAAGTATTTTTGGAACCTCTTTGAATTTGACACCTATCTCTGTACCAGTTCTGTGTACAGCTTTTCCGGTACGAATATAAACAGGTGTTGTGGCCCACCTGAAATTATTAATTTTCAATTTCATTTCAGCTAAAGTTTCTGTATCTGAATCTGAATCGACCCCGTTTTCAAGCTTATATCCTTCATACTGGTATCTGAAACATTCTTCTATGCTGACAGTTTTCAAAAGGTTGATTTTCTGAATCCTTATATCCTCAGCATTCAAACTGACAGGAGCCTCCATTGTAAGCAAAGCCAATAATTGAAGCAAATGGTTCTGGATCATGTCACGAATTATTCCAGCACTGTCGAAGTATGCTCCCCTTTGGGTAATTGTAGCTTGTTCGACTGCGTTAATCTGAATGGATTCTATAAAACGGCTATTCCATACAGGATAAAACAGAGGGTTAGAGAATCGAAAAACCATTATATTCTGAACCGCTTCTTTTGCAAGATAATGATCGATTCGAAATATTTGTGATTCATTGAAACATGAGCTTAATTCCTTATCAAGTTTTTTTGCAGATTGCAGATCATAACCGAAAGGCTTTTCAATAACTATTGAAACACCATTCCTGAAACCTTCTTCATATAGATTTCGGGCAGTTGTTTCATAGGCAACTGGTGGAAGAGCAAAGAAAATTACGATTCTGGAGAACTCGCCCTTCGATTCGATAAAGTCTTTGAGTCCGGAAAAGAACTGATGATAATAGATTCTTTGGGCAAATTTTTCTGATACATGGAAACTTCTTCTGAACTCTTCATCAGTGAAGGGTTTTCGTCCTGTTCCCACAACAATACATGAGTCACAAATCTCATTCCGGGAGTAGAGTACATCAAGAGCAGGTATAAGTTTTTTGTGTGCCAGATCTCCAGATGCACCTGTAATTACAATGGCACAGCGTTTAATAGCCATGTTTTTCAATACCCGTTTCAGAAATCTAATTTTTTTTCACACGCTACGGAATAGAATCCGTACACAGTCTGGTGCTTTCCCTCTTTCTTGAAAAAAGAAAAAGGGAAAGAAAAATAAGCTGTTTTATTCTTCAGGAGAAAACTCGTCTTTACCCACACCACATTGTGGACACACCCATGAATCCGGCAAATCTTCAAAAGCTGTTCCAGGTGCAATATTGCTGTCCGGATCACCAACATCCGGATCGTATACGTAACCGCATGCATTACAGATGTAACGTTTCAATTGAACCTCCTTAAAGATTTTATAATAGAGTATTCCGGCTATCATCTTAACCGGTTATTTTCACAAACAAATATATATTCATACGTATCAGTTTACAGATTATTTTGTCTGAAGTTTCGTTTATACCGGCCCACAGGTCACAGACACAGGGTTTGGTAATAAGCACATAATGGATCAGGTGTTTAATTACCTGACAGTATATAACTAAACACCTGCTCACAGCGGTTTTTATGCACCACCCTGAGATCCATTTTCAACTCCCCTGCTGTAATCCAATGCTACATTTACTGTTCGTGCCCCAATCTCTTTATTCAACATATATAAGGCATTACCATTTTCACCGATAAGATCAAGCTTTTGAAGAATATCGTTTACACTCTCTTCTTCTTCGACCTGTTCAGTAACATACCAGTCCAAAAAAATCTTGGTGGCATGATCCTTTTCTGATATAGCCAAATCTACAAGATTGTTAATACTTTCTGTGATATATTGTTCATGTTTCAAAGCATTTCTGAACATATCCTGAACTGAATCAAATTGAGACGGTGGCTGTTCTATTGTGTTCAAAACAACCTTTTTACCAACCCGAATAATATATTCATAGATTTTCATGGCGTGAACCATCTCTTCATGGTACTGAACCATAAACCATGTAGCAATGCCTTTATATCCCATTGATTCTGCAAATGCTGACATTGACATGTACAAATAGGCTGAATACATCTCTTTGTTGACTTGAGCATTCAGGGCTTCTTCCATTTTTGCAGACACCATATACACCTCCATAATTAATAAATAAAATGTGACAATACAAGAATATGCAGATTTGTTGCAATATTTAAAGGTTGCTAACAAAGCAACAATCGTGCCCATGTATAAAAAGCTGATTTTGGATATCCAACTGTATAACAATACATTGAGTGTATTGTATTTTTCTTTTCACATAATATTTATGGTCTGCCGTTTGCGGTTATTTTATTATGTTTGTTCATTATCATTTTTTTTACAGGGGAGACAAACCAATTGCCTTAAAAGTACATATAAGGAAGTTTATATTAAAGCTGCATCCACACAGAATTTGACAGTTTTGGTTTCGGCTTAAAAAAGCACAACCCATAACAAACTCAGTGTGTCAACAACCAGTCATGATTCAGGAGTAATTTATGGAACTATACAGCTTGTCCTGGGACGTATTCGAGTGACTTCTTTTTGTAGTCAGACGAAAGCGTGTTCCCAGCGAAACGACTCTACCTTGCAAGGAGGAAAAATGGATTTTTCAAAACGCTTCATTCTGATATTTATGCTGATATTTCCTGTGTTTTTTAATATTGATTGCATTGCCAAAAACAGTTCAAAAGCAGGAGCAGTTCAGGCGATCACATCTGTTGATCAGTTCAATACAATAATTGAGAACAGCGGCAATCAGCTTATTGCATTCCATCTTTATGCAGACTGGTGTATGCCTTGCCGCGTTTTAGAACCATTGCTTACAGAAATTGCACAGGAAAACCAGAATAAAATTGTAATATATAAGGTTGACACCGATGCATTACCTCAAATTGCCGAGGCGTTCGGTGTTACCGGTATCCCATTTGTTGTATTTATTAAAAATCAAAAAGCGATTTATGCAATGATGGGTGTACAGCCAAAAGAAACTTATCTGCGTATTATTGAAACCTATGCTGATACGACATCACATGAAGAAAAGAAACCGGATGAAAAAAAGATTAAAGGATTAAAAGTTATAAAATACCGCAGACATCAGATCATTACAGATTTGATTATGTAATAACGATTACGGGATGGGTAACTGTTACAATTTTACGACGAAAATGAAGGGTAATAACTTATCATTTTAACAATTGATCAAAAAAGATATGCCTGCTTTTTTTTTCTGACTATAAGCGGCCGCACATCGGCCGCTTATTCCGGCTTTTCTGGATATTATCTTGTTCCCCAGAATCCATGCAAATTGCAATATTCACGTGCTGTTAACGGAACATTTTCATTTTCAACAAAGAAAACTGCTTCTGCAGCACTATCCCCTTCCTTGAAATCGTGTCTTAATACCTTATCTCCGGCCAGTAGCTCTACAAATAAAATGTAATGTTCTTTAGTCATAGGATGAGGAACTTCACCTACTTTTACAGTAACCTTGTTTCCGTCTTTTTCTATAACAGGAACATGTTTTTCTTTTGCTCCATCTGTTGTATTTGGTTCAAGTTTAACCATCGGAGTATTGCAACATGAGATCGTTTGTTCACCATTCCATAATGCTTCAACAACTGCGCCACATTTATTACATTTGTACACACTCTTTTTTTCCAACATCTTTACCTCCTGAAAAAAATTAAAATGAAAAACACTACACGAAAATTAAAAAAAATATCCGATTTAAAATTAGCCCAAAAATCATTTCTGATTTGAACGGGCATTAGTCTGCAACATCTATGCCGAAGCTATTTTACACAAAATACGATTTCCTGACCATAAACAAAATAACATGTGTCCATAAAACCAATGTAGTTTCATGACAAAACTGTATAACAAAACAGGTCGTTTTTTTGCTCTATTATTCATGTTCCCAATACAATACAGGCTATACATGTCGATTTTTTTTTATTGAAAATGGTTGTTGCTAAAATACAAAACAAATCGTATTATTCCAATGCATGGATAATTTTTCCGATTAAAACACCACTTCTAAGAGAATAATTATGAAATATAAATTTTTTACTCTCTTGATAACTGTGGTGTGTATTACTCCGGCAAAAATTCATGTCGGCCCGGTCTGTACAGGAATTGGTTCCTGGATCAGCTTTAACAGTGACAATCCATATTATACATCCTACAACAAACTGTCATCAGATGTTTACCTGAGTTATAAGGGATGGAGCGGTTTTTTCGGTATTCCGTTCCAATGTGTAGTCAGTCACAGGGATGAAACAAAATATGCGTTTTCGCCCGGTGATTTCAACTTTTATATCGGTCGAAGGATTTCATTTGTTCAACCTCGTCTGGGATTGGTTTTTCCATTGTGGTATTCGACAGATAAAGGTGTATGGCTTGGTTCAAAAAATGTTATTTTAAAAGCCGGTTTAGGTTTTGCATACTCATTGTCGGCAGATAAATCGTGGAGAACCGGAGGTGAACTCTACTATAAATATTTCATTGCCGGTTTCCCTGAAATTGAAGATTCGTGGGGAAAGAGAGGAAGCTGGGCTATTGACGGCTCTGTTAAATTAGTTAACAGCAGCTCTAACAGGTGGAAACTTGGTATTGAAATTCTTGGTGGATTCAGGAAACTGTATCCAAGGTGGTTTCGATACAAAAACTTTCAAGGTTACCAACTGTCTGCATCCTGTGTACCTCATATTTTTGCTTCTTATGATGTAAATAAAAGGATGTATTTAAGTGCAAAGACCGGTTTTGGTCCCTCTTTTAAACGTGAAGAAAAAAACAATTATTCCGGCAAATGGGAACATTCATCCAATTCACTTAATATTGCCATCAGCACTGGTTTTTATCCTTAAAACCTGTTCCTTGCTTCACTTGTATTTCAATAATTGCAAATATCATTTTAAAATCAGGTAGCTTAGATTATTAAACAGCAAAAAACAACAGGACTGAACCTGTTTTACGAAACTCAACAGTAATTATAAAGAACTGTTTACAATCTGATAATTTTACATTCAAAAAAGGATATTCCATGGAACAAAAAGGTATTCCATTCAATGTAGCCGATCATATTACTTATGCAGAAGGTTCAGTTATCAGTAAAACTCTGATCGACAAGGGTATTGGCAGTATTACGCTGTTTTCCTTTGATGAAAATCAGGGATTAAGTGAACACACTTCACCATTTGATGCAGTTGTTCATGTTCTTGACGGAGAATCCCGGATTACGATAGGTGGTAACAAAACGAACGTGAAAGCTGGTGAGATGATTATCATGCCCGCAAATGTTCCCCATTCGCTCAAAGCGGTTTCACGTTTCAAAATGATGCTCATAATGATCAGGGCTGCTGATGAAAAAAGCTCATCCGGTCCAATAGCAGTATGAGTGAAGTTTGATGACAACCAAGGTCATCAGTCTGCCTGCGTTTAAAAAGCGTACCCAAAAAACATTTACAGAACACAAACAACAAGAAAATGACTTTTATGGGTTAACAAACTAACGAACAGATGGAAACATTAAACGACAGACTACGCTGGAACCTCAGGAAAAAATAGATTCAGGCAGTACCAGGTAAAAGATAACCCCACATTTGGTCGAACAAATTTATCATCTTGAATATTATATTAATGAATATACTGTATTGCGAATCTGTCTTCAGATCATTGCCAATAATCAGGAGCTTAAAATGAAAACATTTATATACAGATCCATAACAACGGTTCTCTTATCATTTTCGGCAATTTTTGCTGTTTTGATATCACCTCTGTTTTCGCAACCCTCCTACGATAATTACAAACTTGTATGGTCGGATGAGTTTGACGGCAGTGGACTACCCAATTCTTCAAACTGGGGTTATGAAGAAGGGTATGTTAGAAATGATGAACTTCAGTATTATACCCGACAAAGAGAAGAAAATGTACGCATGGAAGACGGTTTTCTTGTAATCGATGCAAGAAGGGATAACTGGAACAGCCATGAGTACACATCAGCAAGCCTTTATTCCAGAGGCAAACGGGAATTTCAGTACGGAATATTCGAAATGCGGGCTAAAATCGATGTCCGTCAGGGTTCCTGGCCTGCTTTCTGGACCCTTGGTGTAAACGGAGAATGGCCAAGTAATGGTGAAGTAGATATAATGGAGTATTATGCCGGGAAACTTCATGCAAACGTTGCCTGGGGAACCGAAACACGATGGCAGGGTGCATGGGATTCGGAAACAAAGGCGGTTGGAAGCGATTTCGCAAATGATTTTCATATCTGGCGCATGAAATGGACCAAAGATGTAATTGAGCTGTACGTTGATGATTTTCTTCAGAATACTACAGATTTGAGTAAAACGATCAACGGATCGGATGGACGCAATCCGTTTCATCAGAAAGCATATATCATGCTTAATCAGGCTATAGGCAGCAATGGCGGAGATCCTTCAGGTACCAGGTTTCCCATCAAGTACCTGATAGATTACGTTCGGGTTTATCAGGAATCACCAGATACTGTTCCCCCATCTGTTATTGATATTACTGCCTCCAAAGACGGTACCGCAGTAATACATTTTTCTGAAAAACTTGACAAATTCAGTTCCGGAAAAGTATCGAACTATTCGGCAAACAACAGCAAGTATTCAATATCTTCAGCAAAAATTCAGAGTGATCTGAGAACTGTTCTACTAACAATCACCGGGCTCTCTGAAGGTGATGATCTAAGTGTTACTGTTAAAAACATTTCTGATGATTCAGAAATACCCAAGACCCTTACAGAAGCAAACGTACAAACAACTGTGGGTCCGTCAATTTCCAAACTGACAGGAACAGTTATTGGTAAAGGAACACCCTGGAATAATACACCAGGTGCAGAATATGAATCTGCAATTGACGGAAATACTTCAACATTTGCCGATTGTGTCGGGGATACAGTTTATGTGGGGTACGACTTCGGGTCTGATAATGAAATGATTATAACTGGTATAAGATATTATCCCCGTGACGATTACAGTGACAGAATGAAAAACCGTTCTATTGAAGTATCTTCAGACGGAAAAACATGGGAAAAGATTTTCACAATAGCACAAGTTCCCCGGGAAAAAGAATTCAATACCGATTACATGGCTCACTCCAGACCAGTCAGGTTTGTTCGCTACAACGGAAGCGGCGGATATCTTAATGTTTGCGAGGTAGAGTTTTTGGGTTATCCTTCAATTCCAACATCGTCATCCGGAAATTACAAAAAAAGGTTTTACGATTTACAGAATGAATTTCATTCAGATCTACCTGTAAAATATACTCTTTACACACTTTCCGGCCGTGTCCGGGAATCGTATTTTGTAAATAATCCAAAGACATTTAATAATCTGATAAAAAGAAACGCATCTGTTTCCAATGGTCTTTATATGGTAGAGATACGTTCCCGGAATGGCAAGAAACTCATATACAAGAGTTTGACAGGTCGCTGATTATGTAAGGTGGTTCATGACAAATATTTTGAAAACCAGTTAAGTGCCAGTTCTGCTACTTTTTCCAGAGCTCCCGGTTCTTCAAACAAATGAGTTGCTCCCGGAACAATATCCATACGTTTTGCCTGTGCACCAAGGATATCATATACTCTGTTATTAAGCTCAATAACTATATCATCTTCACCCCCAACGATTAAGAGTGTTGGAGCTGATATTTTTGCAAGAGCCTCTCCGGCCATATCCGGTCTTCCGCCTCTTGAAACCACGGCTTTTACATTTTTTCTTCCAACAGAAGAAACCAAAGCTGCTGCAGCACCAGTACTTGCTCCAAAATACCCTATTTGAAATTCTCTTGTGTCGGGATTATTGAAAAGCCACTCAGTTGTTCCACTCAGTCTTTCTGAAAGCAGATCAATATCGAATCGAAGGTCAGCAGTAATAAGATCCCTTGCCTCTTCTGAACGGGTCAGCAGGTCAAACAGAAGTGTTGCAAAACCGCCTTTGTTTAGATATTGAGCTACAAACCGGTTTCGTGGACTGAATCTGCTGCTGCCGCTCCCATGCACAAAAGCCACTATTCCTTTTGCATTCTCCGGAACATAAAGGTTTCCATCAAGCACTATATCCTGTGAAGGGATTGTGATTTTTACTTCGTGTTCAATATTTCTTTCAATCGCCATTTTAAGTTCCCTCACTAAATTTTTCTTTAAAAAGGTTAATATTTTACATTTCATCAAATATCCAGAACGACATGAGCCTTCCACAAATTATTGCTATACTGTACTTTAAATTCATGAAGAGTTACTGCTTTTACATCAACAGCGAGATTATGTTTTTTGTAATCGATTTTTTCTCCTACAGCAGTTCCTTTAAAAACTATTCTTTTATTCTCGCTGGTTATTTTTACATTTCTGAATCTGCAGATAAGCTGATATGCATCTTTAAAAAAGATAAGTTCCTGAAGAACATCAAAAAGAAGCATGTCGATTTCTGTTTCTTTGAGTTCAATTATTTTATTTTCACTATTCTCATTAATGTTTTCGATATTTTTCAGATTTTCGACCATAAGGCCGGCAGTAGCATCAGATGCTGCCATAAAAAGTTCTTCACGAGTTCCCCCCCAGGCTTCAAATGCAACATCAGCAATAAATTTATCTTCAATATATTTATAAGGCACTGGTTTTCATCCTTTAATATTTCCTACAGGTAAAAATTTGACAATAGGGTGACTGATCCCAGCCATACTTGCAGCATCAATTACATCATCAATATTTTTATAAGCTTTCCCTGCCTCTTCAGCAAGCCCGCCATACGAAACGGATCGGGTATAGATTCCCTCTTTCTCCATCCGCATTTGTAATTCTTTTCCTCTGAACTGTTTTCTTGCCTGTTTTCTGCTCATCACCCTGCCGCTTCCGTGTGTTGTGGAATAGAATGTCTGTTTTCCGCTCTTTACTCCTGAAAGTAGATATGAACCGGTTTCCATGCTGCCACCAATTATCACAGGCTGACCTGTTTTTTTATACTCCTGAGGAATTCCTTCCATATCCGGACCGAAAGCGCGTGTTGAACCTTTTCTGTGTACAAGAAGTCTTTTACGTACACCATTAACATCATGATACTCCAGCTTTGCTGTATTGTGAGCTATATCATATACCTGATGTATTGAAAGCCTTATTGCACTTACACCAAATACATCTGCAAAAACTTCACGTACCTGATGAGCAATCATCTGACGATTTGCAAATGACATGTTTATCGCACACTTCATGGCACTAAAATAATCCTGACCTACACCTGATCGGAAAGGTGCACATGCCAATTCTCTGTCTGGAACCGATATTCCATATTCTGGCATTGCTTTCAAAAAAACCCGAAGATAATCTGTTGCGATCTGATGCCCGAATCCCCGACTTCCGCAGTGAAACATTATTACCACCTGGTCGGGAAAAATACCGATTGATTCTGCAGTTTTGGCATCAAAAATTGATTCTCTCTTAACAACCTGAATCTCCAGATAGTGATTTCCGGATCCTAATGTACCCAATTGATGGTATCCACGTTCAACGGCTTTATCACTTACTTTTGATGGATCTGCACCGTCTATACATCCCGTTTCCTCTGTACGTAAAAGATCCTCCTGCCATCCAAAACCATTTTCAATACACCACCTGGAGCCATTTATCATAACTTTTCTGAAATCGCTTTTTGAAATCGCATATCTGCTTTTTTCCCCAACACCTGTCGGGACATTGTTGAAAAGTTTATCGACAAGCTTGTGAAGTTTCGGTTTCAGTTCATCATAAGTTAAAGAAGTAAGCATTAATCTCATACCGCAGTTTATATCAAATCCGATACCTCCAGGAGAAATCACACCATCATCTGTATCCATGGCCGCTACGCCGCCTATTGGGAATCCATACCCCCAATGTCCATCGGGCATACAGAATGAGTAGTTTACTATTCCCGGAAGCATTGCAACATTTGAAACCTGATCAAAAACACCCGAATCCATTTGGTCAATCAGCTTTTCTGTAGCATAGATACGGGCCGGTACCCGCATACCAGTTTTATAGGATACCGGTAATTCCCATATGACAGGTGAGATTTTTATCAATTCAGGTGGTCTCAAACCTGTTTTCTCCCGATAATTTCACAACTGCTCAGGTTATTATCTGTATCCGTCTGCGACCTTCCATCATGCAAGTATAAGTTCATTACGAACATCAATCACACCTTTAGTATGTTTTGCAGCAAATTCTGCAGAATTGTATGCGTTCCAGTGCGGTACTTTTCCTGTCAATGTAACGATTCCGTTTTCTACCTTTACAGTAACATAATCCGTATCGACAATACCGGTTCTTTTCATGGCAGCCTCAATCTGTTCAGCAATTTCAAAGTCTTCAACTTTATGAACAGGTACAACCGAAAGTTTATTGATAACCTGAATCACACCGGTTACATTAGATACTATATTTCCACATTCAATCTTTTGCCAATACGAATCAACAGCTCCCGACAATTCGACCACACCCTCTTCCACATCAACACCTACAAACTCGTCATTGATATTACAGTTTAGTTTAAGTGATATTTTTACAGCTTTGGTGACTGATTCATCAGTCAAAATATCAGCATCACCGGGATACACAATTTTTAAGCGGTTCTCGACGAATGTTATTTGATGAAAGCTCCTGACGGTATCTTCAACAGCATTCAAAGCTGCAAGCGAATTTACAGTTCCATTGAGAACAACTCTCCCATCTGCCATTTCTACAGTAATGGTATCCGGGTTTACACGACTGTCTGCATAAAGCAATCCTTCAATTTCTTTCTTGATCTCTTCCTTTTCTGCCATAATTACACTCCAATAAATGGATGTTTTTTCACTCTATTGTTGGTGAAAGGGGATCTGTAGGTTCTTGTCCGAAAAGTTCGACAAACTGTGCCGGAAGTTTTTGGAGCACTTTGGATATGACTGCATCTGTTACAGCAAGGTTAAGTGTTTCCATAACAACTCTTGATAGCCTGACCGCATCCGGATAACCGGTTTTAGCCCTTGCACTCACCCTGTTATAGTATTCTTCAAGCGTAAATGTATCACTTCTTGACGGGTCATTCAGAGAGTGAAGACTTTCTTTCATTTCCAGTGGAAGCTGTGCCCCAAGTTCTGCAACCAGTGTTGTTGGAAGCCGTTGACCCAAAGTAGACATGCATACTTCTACTATTTTTCTTGCCCAGATATAATCCGGTATATCGCCTCTTTTACAAACTTCTTGTATAAATTCCATATATTGCATAAACACCCACTTGAAACCGGTTTAGTAACAATTTCGGTACTTTTGGAACAGCCCTGCTTCTATGTAAATTATCTGGTAATTGCCTGTCAGGATATAAACGCAATTGCAACTTTTAATTAAATTGAAATCAATGACAGGTTTGTAAATAAATTATCAGATTCGGGCTTTTTAATACAAAGTATAAGCAATTATGAATCCTTTGATTTCCAAAGCATCTTGTGGTATATATGTTGCGTAATAAATCAGAAAACACCAACTACAATGTCGCTTAACCATTTAAAGGAGGAGTTATGACAGAAATCAGGAAAAAAGTTGCATTCTCTGCGATTCCAGTTACTGTACTTGCACTAACGGGAATTGCCATGAGAAAATTGTCGGGGAAAGATCATGCTGCATCAGAACATATCAGGGAGATAGCCCAGGATGCCTGTAAAGAGATCGAAACTTCATGTCAGGAACTTCAGGAAAAAATCGAGAACCGATCAGCCCAGTATCTCGAAAAAAACATTGACAATATTTTTGACAACATGAAGTCCAGGCTTGATCAGATCTCTTCAAAGATCAAATCACGACTTGGGGAATATGAAATGAAAAATCCTTCGAAAGCAGAATGAATGATTCCGTACAGGCTGTGTTGATCATCAATTTGACAGGTCAACACAGTTGAAATTTACTTATCCATTTTTACAGTACAGGCATATATTCACATATCATTTTTTATTGCAGCACTCATCAATATTTTATTTATTTGCATGAGATAATAAGTAAATATTTTGGATAAATTTCAGATTATATCCAGATACCAGAGAAAAACAGAAACTTTGCATCGCTATGCTCAATCACGGATGAAGTTGACAGATGGCTATTATAAAAAATCACAATGTCGAAGGTGAGATAATCAGATCATTTACAACTTCTTTTACCCCGGTAGTGTTTTTTGCTATTTCAGATACTTTTTTATAAGTGTCCAAGTCTGATACAATGCCAGACAATACGACTCTCCCGTTTGCAGCTTTTACATCTATGTTTTCGGCATTTATACTGAAAATTCTGTTAAGAGCATTTACGATATCCTGTGCAATCATTTCATCCAGAATATCTCTTGTAGGAACAACTGTCAGAAAATTATTAACAGTTACAATACCACCGATATCAAATGCCAGTTCTTCTGCCCTGGTTTTTTTCCAGTATGCATCAACAGCCCCTTCAAGAACTGCAGTTCCATTTTCAACTGTAATAACAATGTTATCTTTTGAAAGTCCCTGATCCCACGAAAACAGATTACGCAGGTTTTCTCTCAGTTCCGTATCATTAAAAGTGTTCAAGTTATCCGGATAAAGAATTTTTAAGTTGTTTTTTACATTTTTTACACCGGCAATTTCCAGCGTATCATTTTGAGCTGTCTGTTTTGATATCCAGGTTGGAACCGTTCCGTCCAGATACACGGTCTCATCATCAATGCTAACCTGAATTTTTGTTTCATCTACCCTGCTGTCCCATTTCAAATGTTCCATTATACGCCTTTTTGTTTCTTCATTACTGTATATCATTTTATTGTCCTCCGCTTTTAATAGAGATGAAAGGGAAGATTCCATTCAGAATCGAGTCCGATTCTGAATCTACGATCTGAATGCGGATTATTAGACTCCAGATTCAAATTAGATCTAAAGTAATATCTGTAGATAAACGTAAAAAACATATTCCTTTCCGGGACACAGTTTACGAACAAAGTCAGGATACGAAACTGCCGCAATTCTTAATTCTTAAAGGGTCCTTTCACTATTGCTGATCCCTCACTCATTATCAAAAGAATTTCTTCGATATATGAGACATGGTCCTGCTCATCATCATAATTATTCTCTATTTGAGCATAAACATCTTCAGATAGATTCAGGTTAAAGAGTTCTGCATACAGGCTGTTCATGATTTTTTCATTAGCCAGCAGTGCCTGAAGTATCTGGTTTACTCCTGAACCTAAAACAATATCCTTGAAGTAAGGTACATGCACATCGGGATACTCAGAAACGATGCTTTCCTGCAATTCTTCACAGAGTAAATAGAGGTTTTCCTTATGTTCTTCATGGTCCTGACAAATATTCTTTATCTGATTCAGAATATCTGCATCGTGAATTTCCGAAAAGGTTTTTTCATAAATTTTAATAACGCATGCTTCACGCATTTCCAGTTTTAATAATTTTTCCAGCACCTTCTTTCTATCCATAAATACCCCCTTTTTCAGGATCATATTACAGGGCATGCTGCAATTAGTGTACCATTCCTGATGATTTTTAATTTACCGCAACAGTAATCATACCTTTACATACATTAACCTTTCTATTTACATTATAATGTTGCCCGAGAACAGACAGATACTGCTCCACGATCATTACTTTTGGTTGTAAACATTACAGGATACATTTATGTTGTTCATAAAAGCTTATCCCGTGTAACATTACAGTACACTAAGTAAACTGAAAACTCATTGTAGTTTCGACTGCAGTAATTGAGATTAGGGTTAGAAGAATGATCATTGTAAAGGGGTATTAACTTGTTGATCAGATAAGTTATTAGGCAGATATGGTTTTCGCAGATATAAAGCTTTTTTGAAATCGGGTACTGTAAATAAAGGTTTAATTTCAAAAAATATATCGTTCTCAATTCAGGTTTTATTTACCTGGGTATGAATCTTTTTCGGTTTTCTTTCCAGGTTTGAGGTTCAGGCGGAGTGAATTCCGGATAACGCTCAATTAAATCCCGAAACTCTTTTTTTGCAAGACTTACATCCAGATCTTTTGATGAGGCATTATTCAGATATCGATTAAACCATCTTAAGGCAGAATCCGGTTTATCTTTGTAATACCGGAAAAGGAATGCCATATTTTTGGCAATTAAAGGGTTTTGAGGTTCTTTCAAGCAGGCTAAGCGAAGTTGTTCTTCTGCATTATCATATTTTCTCATTTTAACCAACAAAGAACTCATTGAGACACGCACATCAATTCTGGACGGATCACGATCCAGAGCTTTTTCGAATTCAGATTCTGCTTCAAAAAACCATCCCTTTTCAGAATAAATTATTCCCAGGTAGAAGTATGGTTCATCCCCTGATGGTTTTTTCTTTTTTGCAGCTTTAAAATATTCTTCAGCCTTTTGAATCTCTTCACCCTTCAACCATTCATTTTCATCAAGGCCATAGCTGCCCCATTTCTCCTTTTTTTGTTTTTGATAACTTTTCGCCAGCCAGATACGCCCTTTTAAAATAAGGACGGGAGCATTATCTGATTCGATTTGATTAGCAAATGCAAGGGCTTCATCAATTTTCCCCTTTTCCAGATATTTTTGGGCATTTGAAACTGTAGGTGAATAGCTGTAACTGATATGGCGTACAATAAGAAAAGCGGTAAATAACAAGAAGGAACAAAGGAATCCGGCAATGATTACAAATGTTAAAGATACACCTCTGGAAAATCTCATAATATTCTATTGTATTTTTAATTTGAGTACTTTTCCAGACTTATCAATATATTCCTCCATCTTTTTTTTAGGAGTCAGCATTGTCGTTTCAGTGTGAACAAAGTCCCCGACCTGTTTGTTTTTCCTCACGAGGTCTGAATATATGCAAAGAAAGTCGCATTACCACCAAATAAATGAATAAATCAGCTTGCATTAATTCTGAACCTGATCAAAATTTTGAATCTGTTAATCTTTTTTGAAACAGTAAAAAGCTACATATACAAAGCTTGTTATCAAACTGAAACGAGTTTCTGATCCGAAATGAACTCTTTCTCATTGTTGTATGTTTTGATCAAACGATCAATTCCAACCATCTCCAGGACTCTTCTAACCTGATTATCTTCAGCAATAATAAAAACAGACCCGTTGTTCTGCTGAACATCACATAAACAGTGAATGAAAATACTTATCCCAGCACTGTCAAGATATGTGGTACGTTCAAGATTGAAAACAAAATGATGATTTCCGGATTCTATCAGAGTCTGAATCTCAGTGTCAAGAAATTTTGTAGATTCAACAGAATCGATATTACCAATTATGTGAATTACCTTGAAACGATCCATGTTTCTGATCTCATACTTCATAACAGTTCCCTTTCTGCACATCTATAATGGTTCAATAATATTCAGAATCTGCACGTCCGGTCAATTTTAAATTTCATAATATATCAAAATTTTAATATTTAGTCAAAGATTAAAAATATGCGTTAGCCTCTACATAATGGATATAACCCATCGCTGCGTTTTTACAAAAATACAAGCGTACAGGCACCTTTTGGACAATTCCGGGTTTTCCGCCTTTTTGAAATATTTATCAAATTTTTAATTCACGTTCAAAAAAAAGATGAATACCCCCCAACCCATCCTCGATACAGGTATCCTTAAGTAACCACCCCTCTCTTATCATTTCTGCTGATACGAACTCCACTTCATCCAGAATTTTTTTGGCGTTCTTTTTAAACCCGATTTTTATAATTCTCTCTGCACTCTCTGTCATAATCAGTTTTTACCACTCGTTGTCGTCATAAGACGGAACAGCAGATGGAAGTTCATTAAATGCTCTTTTGACAGTTTCGGAAAACACGTGGCTGTCTGAAATTTCACCTTTGGTACATGAACTTTCAACTGATCCACGCCATACTACTTCCATGTTTCTGCAATTCCATAGTTCGGTTTCAAGATCAATTTTTTTCAAAGTACGTTTTTTAAAAGTTTTCAGACTGTAACCACCTTTAACACGGATTACCAATAAATAATCACTTTGAGCTTTACTCCATACCGATTCTGATGTTTGAAGAGATACCATACCAGATTTATACAGCTTTTCATAAAAATTTGCAAGTAATTGGGATCCGGAGTCCCCGGTAAAAGCGTTTTCCATTTTTTTCACACTATTGATTTTAAGATCCGGACGTATTTTTTTCAAAGTTTCTGACAGTTTTTTTTCTGATAACAGTGTGGTATCCGGTCCATCTTCAAACAGTACAGGGCACAAACCAATAGTCCTGTCATAAACACTTCTACCTGTGAAGTATTTTTCGGTATATAGATGTTTATAAGAGTAATTGCAGGGTGGTATACAGGCAGATATCAGAAACACCGAATTTAGACATGCAATTAAAACTACTTTTCTGAACATAATTTACCGGGCAGATTAAACTTATCTGATTTTATCCTTGATACAAAAATATACCTTTAAATTGTTTAAGATCAAACAGATATGAACAGCTTACCTGATCTTTTTCAGACGCGCTGCAAACATCCCGTCCATAGCGTGTTCAAAAGGTGTAATCTGAAGAAAACCGGCATTTGAAATAAAACGTTCAGGAATAACATCCGGATTATTGTCGACAACGAATTCTGTATGTTTATCAAGAAAAGAACGTATTATCAGATCGTTTTCTTCAGGTTCAATAGAACAGGTAGAATAAACTATAATTCCTCCTTTTCCAACAAGGTTAGCCGAGGAATCCAGTAATTTATGCTGTATTTTTGTAAGTCGTTCAATATCCTGAGAGGTACGAATCAACCTTGCTTCGGGATGTCTATGTAAAACGCCGGTTCCACTACATGGTACATCGAGAAGAACTTTGTCGAAATAGCCAGTAAATGGTGGAAACACCCCGTCACAGAGAAGAGCGTAAACGTTTCTTAAACGCATTCTTTTCACCATTTCGGTAACACTTTTCATTCTTCCCCATTTCAGTTCACAGGCAACAACAGTTCCTGTATCAGAAGCGAGCTCGGACATAAGAGCTGTTTTCCCCCCCGGAGCAGCACAGAGATCCAGAATATGGTCCCCTTTGTTCACATCCATCATTGCAGTAACCCATCCTGATGACGGTGCCTGAACATTACACACACCCTGCTGAATCATACGGATGTTTTCGGGCAGCAAAGACTTTTTAAGTTTGTAATAAAGATTAAGATATCCGGATGCCTGTTCACAAATTGTACGCACATCTGCTTCAAACTGCGGCTTTGAAAGATCTCTCAGCTTTCTTCTCAAGTAAATTGATGGTTTTTCATTATTAAACTTCAACAGTTTTTTTGTATTGCTTAAGCCATAGTTTTTCATCCATCTCTCTATCATCCACCGGGGATGAGAAAATTCTACGGATAGTCTGCCAATAAGATCCTTATCCGGTTCCGGTAATGAAACTGATCCTTTATTTTTAATTATATTTCGCATTACAGCATTTACCACACTTGCATAACGGGCTGTCTGGCTGTTGCTTTTTGCAAGCCGGACGGTTTCATTAACTGAAGCATGATCCGGAATTCTCATATACAGTAACTGATAGATACCTATTCTGAGCATCCTGTAAAGAGCCAAATCTTTCGAGTCTGTATGGCCTGAAAGATAATGATCGATCGTGTTATCAAGCGTTAATTGCCACCTTATCACGCCATAAACTATTTCAAAAACGAAACGCCGGTCTCTGTGATCTATGCGAGCCCCTTTTAATCCATGATCTATTATTCGATCGAGATTTCCCGGATGTTTATCGAATTCAGTTAATATCCGAAAAATTAATTGACGAGATGTCATTTTTTACTCCAGATTCCTGTTGGTATTTTGATTAAAAATTCAATTCAGCAATATTCCTTCCGGAATATCTGTACCCAGAATAAAATCATGGATACTCATTTCCCTTTTTCCTTCCGGTTTTATACGGATAATTCTTAAAACTCCCTTCCCACACTGTACATCAATAAAATCGGAGCCACTTTTAGTCACTGTACCAGGTTTTGTACTGGTATTTTCGTCAAGAGGATAAGCCCATTCAACAGCAATTCGTTTTCCATTCATTACCATGAATGTTCCAGGAAAAGGTTTGAATGCCCTGATTTTATTAAAAATATTGATATTAGTTTCTGACCAGTCGATTTTTGCTTCCATTTTACTTAATTTCGGAGCATTCGTTGTGTTGGAGTTGTCCTGTTTTAATGGGTGAATTGTACCTTTTTGAAGCATATCAATGGATTCAACAAGAGCCTGGGCACCAAGTCTGCTTAATCTCATATAAAGCTCAGGAGTCGTTTCCTGATCACCGATCTGAACTTTTTTTTGAAGGATTAGTTCGCCAGTATCTATTCCCTTATCGATTCTGAAAATTGTAACACCGGTTTCTTTTTCACCTGATTCAATCGCACGCTGAATAGGTGCGGCGCCGCGATATAAGGGAAGCAGTGATGCATGAATATTGATTGTACCTAAGGGCGGGATAGAAAAGATCATTTCTGGAAGAATTCGAAAAGCAACTACAACAAAAATATCCGCTTTTAATTCGGAAAGTGTTTTGGCTAATTCTGGATTTTTTAGATTCTGTGGCGTAAGAATCGGTTCAATATTACGATTTCGGGCATATGAGGAAATTGGGGATTCGACTGTTTTGCGACCCCGACCCTTAGGTTTTGCTGGTGTACTTACAACTCCAACGACTTTGTGGTATTCCATAAGAGTTTCCAGTGCACAAATTCCAAAATCTGCTGATCCCATAAAAACGATTCTCATATCACCCCTGCTTTAAATGTTAGTGGTATAAAATATGAAATTAAAACACCCGATATGTTGGAAATATAACATAATTGGATTTTTTATACTATAAGGGTCCAGAACCGGATTTGATTTTATGAGTGCCAAGTGGTAGTTTTTCTTTTTAAGTTGTTCATTTTTGTAGTTGTTTTTTTTGTCATGGAGGGAGATTTTCATGTCTTCTGCGTTCAGTCCTATTGAAGAATTTGAGCTATTATGTCGTTATTGTGGAAAAATTCACCCTGCACAACTCGACAGGAGTATTGCCGAAAATGGAAGAACTGTAGACAGGAATTCTACCTTTGAGTATTTTTGTACCAAATGTCAGAAAACAGTCTGTTTTAAAGGAAATGATCTTCTGGAAAAACCTGTATCAAATTCAGAATCAGATTCAGAAGAAAATAATGAAGATAAAAATCAAAACGAGGAAAAGCCAACCGACAACACTCCTGCCAAAATACTTGATTACTCACCTAAAAATCATTATCACATAGGTGAATGGATTAAACATAAAAAATTCAAGGAAAACGGTCTAATTGTTGGAATAGACAATGGAACACCGAATAAAATAATTGTTAATTTTGAAAAATCAGGTATCAAAAAACTCATCGAAGACATCTGAGGAGAAAAGCTACAGTGAGTCTCATTTCAATTTTTTTTATTGCAGTGGGACTTGCACTTGATGCATTTGCTGTTTCGATAGCAAGCGGAATAACAATCAAAAACATGAAAATCCGGCACGCTTTTGTGATTGCCGGATTTTTTAGTTTTTTTCAGGCAATAATGCCGCTTGCAGGATGGTGTACCGGTTTAAAAATAAAAGGCTTCATCGAAAAATATGATCATTGGGTTGTTTTTGCAATTCTTTCCATAATTGGAATAAAAATGATCTATGAAGCTTTTCAATTAGAAGAAACAGAAAAAAATAAAAATCCACTCCAGATCTCTGTTCTTTTTATCCTCGCAATAGCCACAAGTATTGATGCTCTTGCAGTTGGTTTTTCAATCTCTGTTCTTAATGGTACAATTGTTCTTCCAGCAATCATTATCGGTTCAGTAACTTTTCTGATGTCTTTTATGGGCGTTTATATTGGAAATTGTTGCGGTAACCTCTTTGAAAAAAATATAGAAATTGCAGGAGGACTTGTATTAATAGGTATTGGAGTCAAGGTTTTAATTGGTAATTACTGAATTCATATTTTGCATTTGCTCTACTTATTTCGCTTCATATTTTGTATTTCACTAAACAGTTGAACGAATATTTATATTCCGATTCCATCCATTGCAGCTAGTATATTTATTAAATCAGCAATATGAGCTGATAATGACATCAAAATCCATTACAATAATGTCAGATCCAAACATCAAATTAAGTGAATACAGTGCAAGGGACAGTCAATTCATTTTTTAAAAAGCTTTTTTTGCCTTTGATTCTTCTTAATATGGTTTTAAGCGATTCAAATGCTGAGGATTTTAAAAGCATTAAACTTTTTGCAGGTGCTTCACATACCCATTACAATCGTGAATTCAGCAGTTACTGGAAAGATATTACCCCCATAATCTTCCAGATCGAAACTAATTACTTCTATTTTGACGTAACAGCATCATTTTCTTATAGCCATTTCGAATCAAAATCTCCGCAAATAACAAACTTCCATTCTGCAAGAGCAGATCTGCTGCTCTCTTATCCGGTTCCAGTTTTTAATTTTGCACAATTAAATCTGGGGGTTAAAGCAGGCAATTTTTTCATGTTCTTTGATAATGAAAATAAATATGCAGGAAGAGAATCGGAGTTATTTACTGCAGCAGATATTTCCATACAAACAAAAATTGTAAAAAATTTACTCGCCAAAATATCTTATGAATATGGTATGGTTTTTACCTTGCGGCGAATCACCTGTTCCCAGATTTCTCTTGCAATAGGATACGCTTTTAATACTCCACATATAATAAAAGAGTTTCTGAAGTGATAAAGAACAAAACCGGATTTACCATAGTAATTTCAATATTCCTGATAATGTCGAATCTGTTCGCAGACAATAATATCCGGCTTGACTCTACAGTATATACCAGAGATAACATTTTAAAGATGGGTATCCTTAACACTGCAGACCTGATCAAAAGAAGCCGTTACCACATTTTTTTTACGGTTGATGGCAGCAATTTTTATCCAGTTCCGGATAACCCTGCGATTGATAATAATGAAATCTGCATTTTTATCAATAATCATAAAATAGACATATCAATTCTGAACACAACTGCCGTTAATACCCTTCCTTTAAATATATCTTCAATTGACAGTGTCATCTTTTACAAGCCCGGTTCTTTTGTAAATGGCTATTTTTGCAGGAAAGGGGCTGTGAAACTTATCTGCGGCCTGGACAAGAATACACTTATTGGGGGTTTTTTGATAGGCAATGAAATCAACGATCCGGGGCCGTATCTTTATGTAGATGGAAAAGAAAGCAGGAATGTAGACAAAATTGGTATTGATGGTTACTTGACTGCATTTGGTAAATTCCGGCAGCTTGGTGGATGTCTCAGTTTTCAGAGAGATCAGCGTTTTTTCACTGATGAACATATATACAAAAGACAGCAGCACAATTTATCTGCTGATACCAGAAAATCCTGTTATGTATCACTGAACAGTTCATTCAAAAAAAATGAGCTGTTCCTGAGCTATTCATCAAACAACGAAAACATCTTTCTAAATACGACAGGAAATGAGATTCCTGCTTTAAGCACAGCCTATAACTTAAACTATTTTCTGGATTTAAACCGGTTTGGATTTGCTGTATCAAGCAATATAACAGACGTAAACAGATATGGCAAAACAGAGTTGGACCATTTTGATTTTTCACAAAGCAGAAACCGGATATCAGCAATCCTGAATCTGGACAAACACCTGTTTTCATATACTATTCTGAACAAAATATTTGTTACGGAAAACTCCTTTGAATGCCTGTTTTTTTTCAATCCGGCTTACTCTTTCAGAAACAGTAACCTTGATCTTCATATGGAAACCACTATTTTTTCGAATCATATTCATAGCTATAATCTTTTTGCCGGGTATATTAAACGTTTTTGTGATTCTTATTCATTTTCCCTGGACGCATCCTTTTCCAAAGAGCCTTTTATGGATAATTACGAGTTTTTATTTATCAATGATTACAACATACCTGTTTTCAGTGATAGTTTTACACTCAATAACAAACTTGATAGCGATTATTTCCATAATGCAGGTTTGAGTCTGTCCCTTTCTCATCAGGGAAACCGTTTCGGATACAGTTTTTCGTCAAATAACAATTTTTTCAAAAATATTATCCTCCCGCGACAACATTTCAAGATTGATACAATAGATTACAGGTTCTATTCTCCTGTGGTTCTGGAAAACATTGATCATGGGTTTACAAGTTCACTTGATCTGAAATTTGACATGCGTTTTAAAAGAATATACTGGGAAAACAGTCTTGAATATTTCATTTTGGAAAAGGGCAGTAGTTATTTTGAAGACCTGTTTGCAAAAAATAGTGATTTCATCATAAAAAGCTCATTCTCTTACGATATGAACAACAGAATGTTCCTGAACCTGAATCTTGACTATTCAGGAAAAAGGTATTTCATTGATTACGATTCATCTCAATACTCAATTACAGGACAATTAGATGATATGGTGAGTCTGGATCTCAATCTCACAAAATTTTTCTTCAGGGATCATCTTAAAATCATACTCTCTTTTCAAAACATCCTTGATCAGCATCTGATTTTTCACCCTGCAGGTGCAGGTAAAGATTTTACTCTATTTACAAAAGCTGAACTCAGGTTTTAGCCTGGTTTTAAAAATTCATTCCGGATCGATTCATCTACAGGCAACTTATTCTTAGTTTCTCATACTGTGTACCTTTTCCGTTTATACATTTTCCAGGTCTCCTCTATTGCAAAGATAGCCAGCATAGAAAATATCAGATAGATCCATTCAGTAATTCCCAAAGGAACCAGGTTGAAAATATTGCTCAGGAACGGGATATTTATAAGCATTAAAATGAAAACCAGTTCGAAAATAATTCCTGTAATCAAAAGTCTGTTACTTGTCAAACCTATTGAAGCAACTGACTTTATCTCTGTTCTGCAGGCAAAAGCATTTGCTATCTGCATTACGGCAATTGCAGCAAACGCCATAGTCATTGCTTTTTGGTGCAGTGGGTTTTGAAAGATCATTGGACCAGGTTCCAGTATTTCTCCCCAGCTCCATCCACCTCTCAGAAGTATTCCGAAAAATCCGCCTAACACGACTATTGTGCTCAACAAGCCTAAAAACAGATACCCCCTGGTTATTACATGTATATTTACCAGGCCTTCTGTCGGACGTCGGGGAGGTCTTTTCATTATACCTGGATCAGGTTTCTCTGTTCCCAGAGCAAGTGCAGGAAGAGTTTCTGTGCCAAGATCGATTGCCAGAATCTGAAGAGCAGTAAGAGGAACAGGTATACCAAACAGGGCATACAGAGTAAAGGGAACAACTTCAGGAGTAAGGTGGGCAAATATATAAATCAGAAATCGGCGAATGTTCTCAAATACGGCTCGCCCCTCCTCAATTCCGGCTACTATGCTGGCGAAATTATCATCCGTAAGAATCAAATCCGCAGCCTCTCTGGCAACATCGGTTCCTCTCAAACCCATGGCAATTCCAATATCTGCCCTCTTCAGGGCTGGTGAATCATTTACTCCATCACCGGTTACTGCTATAATATGGCCGGCTCTCTTGAGTGTATCAACTATCCGAAACTTGTGCTCCGGAGTGACACGTGCAAAAACGGATACCTTCTGTACCATGTTCCGCAACTGATGCTCATTCAGGGAATCCAGTTGAGAACCACTGATAACTCCTGTTTCATGACTATCTATCAAGCCAATCTGCCTGGAAATCGTTTCAGCAGTCAGCTCGTAATCACCGGTAAGCATGATGAGACGAATTCCAGCAGATCTGCATTTTTTTACAGCTTCTGCGATTTCTGGTCTGGGAGGATCATACATTGCAGTAAGACCGATAAAACATAAACCACTTTCAACCTTCGAAACTTCAGAATATTCTCCTGGATTATCAGGTACATCCTTGTATGCGAAACCAAGTACCCTTAACCCCTGTACACCAAAACTGTTTACTTTCTCAACTATCATCCCTCTTTCTTTTGAAGTCAAATCGACCATTTTATCAGAAATAACAATATGTGTGCATGAAGATATCAATTCTGTGGGGGCACCTTTAACCAGAACTCTTAAACCATTCTTTGTAACCTTTACTACGCTCATACTTTTTCTGGCAGATTCAAACGGAAATGATGTCTTGTAAACTGCATCAGCCCGCAGTTTTTCTGTATCCAATCCAGCCTTGGCAGCCATAGAAAGCAGTGCACCTTCTGTGGGATCGCCTTTAACAGACCATAACGGTTGATTTTTATCAGGTGCAACCAGCGTGGCAGTATTACAATATGTTGAGATCTCCAATAAAATTTCAGTACCAACAATATCCCTGAATCTCTTTTTTCCTACAGTCATTCCATCTGTCATAAATTTCCCGGATGGTTCATATCCACGACCTTCAACCGAGATATCATTTCCATTAATCCATACATTTTTGACAAATACCTGGTTCATGGTCAGGGTACCTGTTTTATCTGTGCAGATCACATCAGTGGAACCCAAAGTTTCTACAGAAGAGAGTTTTTTTACAATTACATTTCGGCCTGCCATTCTCTGAACCGCAGTGGCAAGTGCAAGCGTAACAGTTGGCAATAACCCCTCAGGCACATTTGCAACAATGATACCCAATCCGAAAACTGCTGCAGCTGCAAAAGGCAGTCCGGCAAAAAGTGAACCCATAAGGACCAGACCAACTCCCATAAATGCTGCTACAAGAGAAATAATCCGTGCCAGATTCACTATCTCTTTCTGAAGTGGACTAAGTTCTTCTTTAACGGTTTGGGCAAGAAAAGCAACTCTTCCGATCTCTGTTGACATTCCGGTAGCAGTTACAACCGCTTTGCCGTTACCCGAAACCACACTTGTTCCTGCAAATACCATATTCGGCAGTTCAGTCCATAAATATTCATGAGTTGTTTTTAGCTGCTTTGCGGATTTATATCCCGGCCTGCTTTCACCTGAAAAAACCGAATTGTCTACCCGAAGCCCTGCGCTTTCCAATAAACGGGCATCAGCAGAAACACTGTTCCCCTCTTCAAGAAGAACTATATCTCCTGGTACAATTTGTGATGCATCTATTTGCTGTTCCATTCCATCTCGTAAACATGATACTTTTCTTGGTATCACTGCCCTCAATGCCTCCAGTGCACGTTCTGCTTTGTATTCCTGCCAGAAGCTGAATGAAGCATTAAGAAAAATCACTGCAATTATTGTCCAGCCTACTATAGTCAGATTGATCAAAAATGCCAGCGCAGCCCCAAACCACATTATAAGTGCCAATGCATTTATAAGGTTGCCCGAAAACTTTTTTATTTTGTTTTCTTTTACAGCAGCTTTCAACAGATTGGGACCAAACTCTTCAAGCCTTTTCTTTGCCTCCCGAGAACTCAGCCCTTCTGCTTTGCAGTCCAGTTCTACGAGAATCTCTTTTGAACTTAATGAAACATAATATTCCCTTTTTCCACGGTACATCTGGAATGTTCTGTAAACTGCTTCTTTAGTGTGTGTTTCCTTAATCATATTGATGAATTTGTTGTTTTGAAGCAATGATGAAATCATGGATAACAGTTTAAGGTGAAGTGCCGGATCATTTTCAGGTGTAAGAAACAAAAGAAATAATTTCACAGGCACACGCCCCCCAAAAATTACACCTCTCTTCGAAATACCAACAAAAACAATTGGTCTGCCGAGTCCGGATACACGAATGTGAGGCAATGCGGCTCCGTTTGGGAGTGCTGTCGTACCTGCATTTTCTCTTGAAATCAACTTTTGAGAAATCTGCTGAGTATTTAGTTCAGGAAATTTAATATGCAGCAGCCAGGCCATCTCTTTTAGAACACTGTCTCGTGAATTTGCCTTTAAATCTGTACTTATAAGCTGGGAGTCAACAAATTCAAAAATATTCATCTATTAGCCCCTTTTTTGCACAAAATTTTTCCATTAACTTCTGTAACAGAATCAGTAAAGGATGACTGCAATCAAAATATCTGGAACAATACGCACTGCTGACTCTACAGGGATCAATATACAAAAAAAACTCTTGTCGCAATTTCCACACGCCATGTACTTCAACAAAAGCATATGTTAACTATTTGTAAATAAAATACATATATCGCCAATGGGTATTTACTATTTCTTTATGCAACGATTTTTTGATGATATTTTTTGAGAATTATACAAATACCATGCCTGCACATTCATTGAAACAGTTTTGGATATGGAGAATTTTCACGGTAAACTGGGACATCTGCTCTTAAAAGAAATACAGAACAGTTTTTGGCTTTTATCTTTATTAATCTGCATTAAACTCTTCCCATTTTTTTCCACTGCTGATACATTCAAGCATAAACCGGCATCCCTGTTCATCACGAGGATTTAGCCAGAGCATTTTCTCAAACACCTCTTTAGACTCTTCAATTTTACCATTACGCCAAAGGCATAGGCCATAACCGTAAAGGCATCTCAGATATGGTCTGTTTT
>Ga0209723_1000471_pt1 | contig 74608 bp, 66 predicted proteins | sample BiotimSIPDNA_2_FD_185750 | JGI IMG/M metagenome (GOLD analysis project Ga0209723, IMG submission 185750) | Anaerobic biogas reactor microbial communites from Washington, USA - Biogas_R2 time_0 SIP DNA (SPAdes) (version 2) | ecosystem: Engineered > Bioreactor > Anaerobic > Unclassified | place... | reverse complement strand
GTCCATCTCAATTCCTGCCCGATAGACAGGTCAACCAGGGCTGTGGTGCCGATCACAGCATCGATTTCATAGGGCGGGATCGCACCGGGTGTGGCCGGTCGAAGCACATCGATCATCTCCCGGGTGAACACTTCACCTCTTTTAATAACCCTGGCAGCGCGCAGGCAGCGCCTTTGGATGATCACGGTCTGGGTTTCATTTCCTGCCACAAATTTATCACCCGATCCCATTGCCCGCTCAAGTTGGCGGGTCGCGGTGACCATGTCCGCCCAGGTTTGCGGGTTCATGGCAAAGGGATGATCCGGTCCTTCCCTCAGGTTATCGTCCGTAAAATGCTTTTCAACCACCCGTGCCCCCAGGGCGACCGCTCCAAGCACCGTGGCATGCCCGTGGGTATGATCGGACAAGCCCAATATGACCTGGGGAAACATATTCTTAAAGGTTTTTAAGACATTTAAGTGGATATGATCAAAGTTGGCCGGGTCTGCAGTGTAATTGGTGTTGCACTGCATCAATACCAGTTGTGGGTTGATCTTAAGAATGGCATGCACGGCGCGCTGCACATCGCCGATATCAGATGCACCGGTGGCTAACAGGACCGGTTTGCCTTTGGCTGCCATGCGTTCGCATGCTTCCAGCCAGGTGATATCCCCGGAACCTATCTTGTATGCCGGGACATACTGATCAAGCATATCCACGGCATCAAAGTCATAGGGTGATGAAAAATAATCAATCCCAACTCCATCACAGGTTGCTTTGAGTTCCGGCGACCACTCGAATGGTATGGATGCGCCATCATAGACTTCGACAACGGACTTTTTCCACTTTGCCTGGTGCGAGACCTGGCTGTCCATGTGGGTGAAGCCGTAATCCGAGACAATCTTGCGGGCTCTAAAGTTCTGGAACTTGGCTGCGTCCGCCCCAGCCTCTTTTGCCAGGCGGATCAGCAACTTGGCGCGCTCCAGGCTGCCATCATGGTTGGCTGCAATGTCAGCAATAAAATACGTAGGGTGGTTCTCACCGACCAGTTTTGATCCAATTTGAAATTCCATGCTGATCTCCTGAAATTTTCCTAACGACAGGCCTGAATTTTACCGGGCATGCCTGCATTAAACGACTGGTACAAGCTTTCCAGGCACTCATCCTGTCCCGGCATGGCGTGCCCCAGGTCATGCTCAATTTTCGCAACACTCAGTGTCATGTTGGGCGAGCGCACAGCTTTCAGACCGGCATCTTTGATAGAAATCGGGCTTATCAGTTCGCAATCAAAACCAAATAATTGGGCGAGCCTGATCCCAAACTCATACTTGCTCAGCGATTCCGAACTCAACACATGGTACAAACCTTTTAACCCGCTTTGTGCCATCTCAAACAAGGTTGCCCCCAATTGTTCGGTGAAAAGCGGGCAGAAGAAGACATCACTGAAGCCATTGACCGGTGAACTGGCAGACAGGTTAGTGTAAAAAAACTCAGCCAGGCTGCGTTTGCCACTCAGACTCCAACCATAGAAGTTAACCCGGGCAACAATTGCCTGGGGGTAGGCTTTTTGAACAGCATACTCACCAGCCAGCTTGGTCTGGGCATACTGGTTCAATGGTGAAGGTGGATCTTCTTCGGTATATCCGCCTTTAATACCATCAAAAACTGCATCGGTTGAAATATGGATCATCTTAATATCATTCTGTTGTGCAACATGGGCGATTACTCCCGGCACCTCACCATTCAGCATGGATGCCAGGTCAGGGTCCGCCTCGGAACCCTCCAGGCTGGCAAGAGCGGCACAGTGAATGACCAGGTCGGGGTTGACCGCCACCACCCGGCTGGCGATCTTATCCATTTCCAGCAGGTTTACCTGGTGAATGGTAAAAGGAGCGTGCTGAACAAAGCTATCATTTGCCCAACCCACAACTTCATAGCCCTCAGCCTGTGCCTGCAAAGCCAGGTTAATTCCCAACAAACCGCTTGCCCCGGTGATCAGGATGCGGGTCATGCCAGCTTGCCCTCGTTATATTCCTGCTCGATCGGGGCAACGATCTTCTGGATGCCGGCAGGGTCCAACCAGTCGCTGTTGGTATTGCTGACATAGGAATAACCGGGTTCCAATTGTCTGCCTTTGTTCTCCCAGGCACGCCCAAACCACAAGGATTCAGAAGAAGGCTGCACAACGTACATGTCATCCAACTCAATCGTGGTACGGGATTCGTCTTCCGAGATGAGGACTTCGTGCAGCTTTTCGCCCGGACGGATGCCGATGATCTCTATCCGGCAGTCCGGGGCAATGGCTTTCGCCAGGTCCAGCATGGTCATGCTGGGGATCTTGGGTACGAACACTTCGCCGCCTTCCATCTGCTCCACACAGCGGATGACAAAGCGCACACCCTGTTCAAGCGAGATCCAGAAACGCGTCATGCGCTCATCCGTGATCGTGACCACACCAGACTCGCGTTGTTTGAGGAATAAAGGTACCACACTGCCGCGTGAACCCACCACGTTGCCGTAGCGCACGCAGCTGATGCGGGTTGCCCGCCCACCAGCATAGGCGTTGCTCTGGATGAGCAGCTTTTCGGCAGCGAGCTTGGTGGCACCATACAGGTTGACCGGGTTGACCGCCTTGTCGGTGCTCAGCGCCAGCACTTTTGAGACCCCGTTTTCCAGGGCGGCATCCACCACGTTGCTGGAGCCTAAAATGTTGGTCTTGATCGCCTCCATCGGGTTGTATTCACAAGCCGGCACCTGCTTGAGGGCTGCGGCATGGACCACAATGTCGACCCCGTGAAAAGCCCTCAGCAAACGGTCTTTGTCTCGCACATCGCCAATAAAATAACGGATATTCTCCTGGTTAAAACCAGACACCCGCATTTCGTGTTGTTTCAACTCATCCCGGCTGAAGACAATGACTTTGTATGGTTTGTGTTCTTTAAGCAGAACTTCGATGAATTTTTTTCCAAATGAACCTGTGCCCCCCGTGACCAGCACAACCTTATCTTTCCATTCCATAGCGCACTCCTCGTCAGAAGAATCTCAATCAATATTTTCTTATTTTGGTTTCCTAAATGTAATCAATGGGTATGACCCATTCTCACCTAAAAATCTTGGGAATATTTCCTCAAGACAGTATATGCATTTTAGCCAGAACCTGCCATGGTGTTCTGGGTGGATCATGGAGCGCAAAAAGCGGGTGCTCACGCTGCGCCAGACCCTGATTTTAAATGGCAGGCGCCCATTTATGGCTGTTTTAAACCATTTCGCATCCGATTTCTCAACAAATGTGCCCGCCTTGACCTGGTTCTGATTCTGATTGGAATTCCTTGCGCTCGTTTCCACCCCACTATTTCCGTCAACCCGGGATAAAGGTTTGTTTGTATGTAATTTTTTCTCATTTTGGCTGTGGCGGAATGAAATATAACGGTTCATCAGGGACATAAGCGGTGAATAGCCCCAACCGTCCACTGTTGCCATGACGCCACCTGGCTTTAGACATTGATATAACCCGACATAAGTCGGTACTTTGGCATCCAGCGGCAGGTGATGAATGGTGTGTAATGAAACAATGCCATCAAATGCATTTTTTCGGAATGGCAGGCTTGAAACATCACCTACCACATAAAAACCTTTTTCTCCGAGTTTTTTCCTTGCTTCGCGCAAAGCCACGATCGACAGGTCAAAGCAGATCCTACGCTGGAATTTTTCGGAATATGTGACATATTCAGAGTACTGTACCGGCCCGGACCCGGCATCCAAAAGGTATGCGCCTTGAGCAGGCAGGTGCCTTTTGACACGCATGTGGCAGCGATGAATATATTCAGCCGAAACCGGACGCAGGTCCTCGTAACTGGCATTCTGATACATGCCAGACTCATCGATCTGCCAACCGATCTTGTCATAAAAATCCCGTACTGTAGTGGTTACTTTCTTTTCATCCATTTGATTCTCTTCAATCCTACCCGACAATTAATGGTTGAAATGATATTGGATCGGCTCACCCGCCAGGAAATCCAAAGTCACACCAAACTGCCTCTGACCTTCTTCACCGAGCACATAAGACAGGGGCTTCTTCCGTATATCCTCTTTAAAGTACACCACGTGCCATGGGAAGCTTAACGCATACTCAAAAAAGAAGAGATAGGCATAGCGCCAGGCCAATTCCAGTTGTTGCTCGCTCAGTCGGGAAAGCGAATCATCTGCCAGCATGCCATCCAGCATGCTGATATATCCATCCCAGCTCGCCGGGTCATAAGTGAAACCCCGCCCGCGGTAATGGGTTTGCCCGGCAGTGATCACCGGGATGCCCGCCAGCGTCATTTCCAACCCGGCAGTCGTTGTGAATACCAGCCCCAACCTTGTCACTTCCATCAGGTCATAGGTGTTGACCTTTTCAGCCGGGCCGATAATATGGAAGTTGTCCGGCAATTGCGGGTACGCTTCTTTTATAACCTGCACCATGGAAGTCCCTTTATAAGAGACCTCATCAGGGTGCACACGGATTACCACCTGAATATCCTGTCGTTCATGCAAATGGGCAATAGTGTCCTTGATCCAATCCGCCATGGTCTGGCTGATCACCTGGCGTCCCAGCATCAGGCTGTCGCCCAACACATTGGTCGCCAGCAGCACAACCGGTCGATCATCCAGCTTTAAAACCTGTTTAACCCGTTGGGCTCCTTCGGTACCAACCTCCTGCCATTTCTTGGCATAATTACCCCACAGTTGCGCATTCTTCCGGGCAATAAAAAAGTCTGTCAAGATCTGCCGATGTTCAGCAGTTAGTGGTGAACCACCCAACCCCGCCCAAAGGTCATCCGTATTCTGGCGCATGATCTCCTGGTTTTTTGCCAGCCAGATGGTTTCGCGCATATCCCCATATTCGTAGGTCACCGCATCAATATTCATTGACCGGCACACTTTGTATAACACGCCTAGTTCCAGGATCGAGCCATTGGGAATGATCACCACATCCGGTTTGTTCTGTTCCAACCAGGCAACCATGATACGGGCTGCATTGAGATTGCGTTCATATCTCAATTGGTAAAGGGAATCATCGGGAGAGATCTCCTCGATCTGCAGTGTGTATTGGGTGTCAAAGACCGCCATCTCATGGGCGATTTTCTCAAGCTCTTCTGTCAATGGCGCAGGTTTGACGTCCAACAGGGGGACGATCTGCATGACTTCTGAGGCCGGCCGTAATAATTGGCGTGTATAAATATCCTGCCTGCGCAGGTCAAAGTTACTCACCGGCTCCTGCCACTCGGCGTAGGGCAGGTAACCCAGGCTGACCTGGTGCCCTTTGCCAGCCAAGGCCAACCCCATCATAAAAACATGCTCGATCCAGTAATGCAAAGCGGAAAACAAGAATATGCGCTTACCTTGCGGAGCCTTTTGCCTGGCTGTCAGCACATCCTGTACAGCCTGGGAAACGATGGGTTTGATGTTATCTAAATTGTAATGAACCCGCCACGGTCGGTGTTGTCCAACCAGGTACCAGTACATGTTCATGATGATCGGCATGTCCCCCATACGGTTCTTCAGGAACTGCTTATAGTCCATTACTGGTATCCTCCCGGGAGATCTGCCAGTCCAGGTCCGGGCGCACCGCACCCTGGCGCGGTTCAGGCCAATGCATGCCAGGAGCGCCTGTGCCATCGACGGTGAAGGTCAGGGCTTGTTCATCCTGGAAATAGCGTTTGATGCGGTAGGAACTGGCATTGACCCCGACGATGAAGCGCCCTTCATTCATGAAATTGGCGGGAATGCGGCAGCGGCTGAAGTAGTGGCCTGCAGGCCTGCTGCGGTGGTCCTCAAACATCTCGGTCTTATCAAGGTCAAAAGTGGTGAAAACCGTCTCGCCCTGGGTGGTAAATACATAAAGGCCAACCCGTAAACCGGTGATCATTTCATTGAGGTCATACTCCACCTCGACTGAAAAACCATCCGTACTGCGTACCGTGTCAACCACATGGCCCTGGGGGTCTAAAATCCGCAATGCGATCGGTTGGAAAGGAGCAGCACTCGGAGGGATCTCACTGTCTTCCCAAAGGCGTTCACCCTGTTTGGCCAGGCCCATGTTGAGGTAATAATCCACCGCGCTGGGGGTCTCACCGCACATCAGGATGCGCCCCTTGTCCAGGACGATCGTTTCCTGGGTCAGGCGCAGGATGGCAGACATGTTATGACTGACAAACAGCACCGTCCTGCCCTGTTGGGCGACATCACCCATTTTGCCAAGGCACTTACGCTGGAAATCAGCATCGCCCACTGCCAGCACCTCATCCACCACCAGGATCTCTGGTTCAAGGTGGGCTGCCACGGCAAATGCCAGGCGCAGGTACATGCCACTGGAATACCGCTTTACCGGTGTGTCAATGAACTTTTCCACCTCGGAAAATTCCACGATTTCATCAAACTTGCGCCTGATTTCGCTGCGGTGCATGCCCAGGATCGCCCCATTGAGATAAATATTTTCACGACCGGTCAGTTCGGGGTGAAAACCGGTTCCAACTTCCAGCAGGGAACCAACCCTGCCATTGATCTCGCCATACCCTTCCGAGGGATCAGTGACCCTGGAGAGGATCTTCAACAGGGTGCTTTTTCCGGCGCCATTACGCCCGACAATACCTAAAACCTGGCCTTTTTGAACCTCAAAGCTGACATCCCGCAAAGCCCAGATATGAGTTGCCTCGTCTTTTGCCTGCCCTTTCAGGCGCTGTCCTGAGCGCTTAAACCCTGACACGATCACATCCCGCAAAGTATCGGGGCGCTCAAACATCATGCCGATGCGGTATCTTTTGGAAATGCCTTCTACTTTTATCGCCAGATCGCTCATCGATACCTACACAATATCCGCAAAGGTCTTTTCCATGCGACGGAAATAATAAAGACCGGAAATGAATAATATTAAAACTACCAGGGTGGAGATCAAAAGGGTCAGGTCAGGGGCGGAACCGCCAAAAAGTGCCCAGCGGAAGCCCTGGACCACGCCTACCATCGGGTTCAAACCATAAAGTGTTCGAAAAATGCCTGCAGGAATGATGTCAATGGAATACACCACCGGTGAGGCATACATCCAGATCTGGATGATGAAAGGGACCATGTGCTGAACATCGCGGTATTGGACGTTAAGCGCTGAAAGCCACAAACCGACCGCCAGGGCTGCCAGGACTGCCAAAAAGGTCAGCGGGATCAGCCAGAAAATATTCCAGGTAGGGTAGGTCTTATAGATCATCATGGTGGCGATCAGTACCAGGAAAGATATCGCAAAATCCAACATCACTGCCAGGACAGAGGAGACCGGTATGATCAACCTCGGGAAATATATTTTTGTTAATAGATGGGCATTGCCCACCAGGCTTTGACTGGATTTTTGCAGCGAAGTTGAAAACAGATGCCAGGGCAGAAGCGCAGCCATAACAAATACTGGGTAAGGCACATCGCCGGATGAAACCTTGAGCAGGTAGCCAAAAACAACCGAGGTGATCGCCATGGTTAAAACGGGCTGCAGCACAGCCCAGGCAATGCCCAACACAGCCTGCTTGTAGCGCACCTTGATATCACGCCAGGTCAGGAAGTAGATCAATTCCCTGTAGCGCCAGATCTCCGGCAGGTTGATCCCCAGCCAGCCTTTGCTGGGCTTGAGGATTACTTTCGGGTAGCTGTTTTGTCCTTGCATTTACTGAAGATCAGTCCTCTGCTGAACGTACCACTCAATCGTCTGTTTCAAACCTTCGTCAAAATCGGTCCTGGCTTTAAAACCAAAGCGTTCCTCTGCCCGGGACGTATCCAATTTTCGCCGTGGTTGTCCGTTGGGCTTGCTGGTATCCCAGGTGATCTTTCCTTGAAAACCGGTCATGCGGGCGATCTTTTCAGTGAGATCGCGGATGCTGATCTCAAAACTGGAGCCAATATTGACCGGGTCACTGTCATTGTAGCGCTCTGTTGCCAGGCAAATGCCTTCGGCAGCGTCAGCAACATAGATGAATTCGCGGGTTGGAGATCCATCACCCCAGGCTATGATTTCTTTATCTCCCCTGGTTTTTGCTTCCAGGCATTTGCGGATCAGTGCGGGGATCACATGGGAACTCTGCGGGTTGAAATTATCCCCGGGACCATACAGGTTGACAGGCAGCAGGAATATGCTGTTCCAGCCATATTGCTGGCGGTACGACTGGGATTGAACCAGCAGCATTTTCTTTGCCAGCCCATAGGGTGCATTTGTCTCTTCCGGGTATCCTTCCCACAGGTTCTCTTCCTTGAAAGGTATCGGTGTGAATTTGGGATAGGCACATATCGTGCCGATCGCCACGAATTTTTCGACGCCTTTTTTCCATGATTCGTGCATTAATTGCACACCCATCATCAGGTTGTCATAAAAGAACTCCGCCGGCTTGGCCATATTCGCACCGATTCCGCCCACATGGGCAGCCAGGTGGATGATCACATCAGGTTGGCTGTCATCCAACATGCGTTGAATGTCTGCCTGTTTGACCAGGTCATAATCTTCAATCTTGGGAATAAAAATGTGTTGAGCGCCGCGTGCTCTTAAGTTCCTGATCAAATGCGTCCCCAGGAACCCCGCTCCGCCGGTTACACAGATCTTTTTTGTCGATAGATCCAGGAAATTCTCCATCTTACCTCTTGTTTGCCTGTATATTTTCTACTTTGCGAACTCATTTGAAAACCCAGCCTGCTCCAGGCGGACTTTCAAACCATCAATTATAATGCAGGGCACATTCCCTGCCTCCACGATGTCCACTCCCTGCTCCAGGCAGGTCAGGCGGCAGACCTCTGCGATTTCACCATCTCCATACAGACGGACCACTTTGTGTCCATCCAGTTCTGTCAACAGGTCAAGCATGCGCTGGCGGATACGTCGGTATAGGTCGAACTGGTTGCGTACATAATCGACTGTCAGACGTGCTCTAAGCGCCAGTCCTTCGGGGGTAATGATATAGCGTAATTTTTTCCTTTGGGCACGTTTAACTTTGACATAACCCTTGGCAACCAGGCGTTTGATATGCCAGTTGATCGTTCCAACCGCCACACCTAGTTCCTGCGCCAGGGTAGCCTGTGAAATATCCGGGTTCTGCTCAATCTGGGAGAGCAGATCCATATCCTTAAATTGGTCTTCCTGAAGTATTTCGTTTTCAGTCATATATTCAATGGCTGAATTATAGCCCGAGTCAATAAAGAGTCAAGGGGTGGAAAATGACACATTCCCTGGAATCTGGCGGAATATCTCTTAGTTTCTTAACCCTTTATCTCGTCGCTGATCCAACAACCATCCACCAAGCATTACCACTCCACTGATACCTGTGATCAATGCCAGCATGATCGGGAATGGTATTGGTCTATAGATCTCGGCATAGCGGCCGATGTACCAGTGGGTAAAGAAAAGCAGGAAAACGCCCTCAACCATCACCCATCGCCAGAACCAGCGGCTTTGATGGTCCTTGCTCCATTGCAAAACATAAGCTGCGATCAAACTCATCCATGGGATCAGCATCATGCGATAGCGTGGGTTGTCCCACTGGTCGCCGCCCGCCCTCGCCGAAGAAATAAGTATCCATGCCCAAATGGATATGATCAACCAGCTCAACATCATTTTTCGGTTCTTATCATCCGCTTTCCAGGTAATGATCAGACCATAAACCAGGAACGGCAGCATGGCATACCACCCAAGTCCGCGGAAAATGCCGCTGACCTGCCAGATCCAGGGAGCTGGATCAGCAATAGCCGCCGGCAATACCGGTTGAAAAATACCATAAACGATCAGGAAAGGTGCATGCAGCCACTTTGGGGTTGAATCAAAGATCAGTTCGATCCACCCCGATGCACGGTACGCCAAAAGCATATCCCAGCGCATCACATCTCTTAGCCAAGCCCATGAAAGACCAGCCAGCAGGATGACCACCAAGCCCAAGATCACCCAACCAGCCACTCTTATCCATTTTTTTGACAGGTTTTGGCTGCCCTCGATCCATAAAGCAATAAAAATGAAAGCCAATAACAAAACCGCCGAGCGGGTGGATATGACCAGCATGAGTACCAGGCCAACGATCATTGCCAGGACTCTGAACAACCGATTTTTTGTCCCTTTCCAGGTGATGACAGCCCAAAAACACATAATGAAAGCCGTTATCATAAATGGTTCGCGCATCTGGGTGGCACCCAGCAGGACTGCGTCCGGAAAGAATACCAGGATCCAGCCGGCGATGGTCGAATATTTCTTTTTCAGTAAGCAGTTACCAGCGCTGAGCAAAAATGGTAAACCGATTGCCGAGACTGCAGCTGTGATAATGAGTATCAAGTAGGGCCGGTGGGCATCCGGGCTGAACAAACGGTAGACCAGGGCGCTCATCGCCAGCAAACCGCCATATTGATCACTGACCAGTTCACCACCGAAAGCCCTGGCAAGTGGCTCGCCAGTAACTGCCAGCGACCAAGCCTGGCTGTCGCGGGTGAAAGCATCGGAATAGAAATAGCCTGCCAGTTGCCCATCCTCCGGGTAACCAAATCTGGGCAATCCCCAGGCAAAGAAGATGCCTACCGCCAGGCGTAAGAGGAAAGCGATCAGCATCATCCAGAATAGCTTTTTGCCCCCTCCTGCCATGCGCCATGCCAGGACTAGCATCAGCAGCATGATGACAGCCACCAATGCTGTAGCAAGAAAAGATCGCCCCAGTGGCGCATTTGAAAGGATGAGTGGCATCAAAATGCCGATTGCCAAGCCAGCTATCAATATACCAAACAAGTAAGGTATTGGTCTTTTCCAGAAAATTGATGATCGCATTCTTTCATGCCCTTTTTTGCTTGAGTATAAACCACGAATGATAGATGATCCAAAGAACCCAGAAAATCACTAAGGATTGCAGAGGCACCAGGAAACGCGGGTTATCCCCATGATCCAGCAGGGTTTGAACAATGGAAGTCGCACAGACCGTTGCTGTCATGATCCACAACATCGGTTTTAGGTTCCAAACCTGCCTGAGTTTCTTCCAAAACAACGCCAAGGCGCTGGTCACAATGAACAACAGGTTGCTGCCAAAGGAAATGGCTCTCCCCATGAACACCCATATTCTGGCAATAGGGATGAAAGCAGGCTGGAGATACGCATTTTCTGACCAGTAAACCGGTGCCAACCAGAAAAGAGCCCATCCTTTAAGAACAAATTTCATGTACTGCCAGGGATGTGTTTTTATCAGACCAATGGAAATTCGCTGCAGCTCCGCGGATAATTCAATGATATTCAACCCGGAAGCTTCCTGCATCGCGGGGATCGCATCCCAGATGGTGTTGCCCTGCGTTCCATAAAGGGCAACACGCTTATCGCGGTATTGCAGGTATATATCACGCAGGATGGCATCCTCTTCCGGGACATCTTCGAAATAATACCCGGTATGCTGAACCATATGGAACCCACCCATCACAGAGAGGTTCAGGACGCCAAAGCGGGTTTTGACCCAACCCATCCACCCCCCTACCAGTATGATCGCCGGGATGAGTACGCAGAGCAAGGGACGCCAATTAATGGTGACCTTCCTGTTGGAAAACTTGACTGCAAGAAATACGGAGAGCAACACCGGCAAAAAGATAAACAAAGGCCGCGTGAGCGCAGTTAATGAACTGGTCAATCCTGCCAGCGTAAAATACAGGAGCCTAATTTTTGCGTCCTGCCTGGCACCCAGGAAAACGAACAGGAAGGTCAGTGCCAGCCAAAATGTGGTTAATGTTTCAGTCAGTACATTGGCTTCGAAAAAGATCTGACCTGCATTCAGGCTGTGCACAATACCAGCCAGCACTCCAAAAACGGTGGAACCGGTAAGTCTCTTACCCAGGGTGAACAGGACAAGGCTTATCATCAATCCCATTAATAGCTGCAGGATATAGACAACCCTTTCACTGCCGGCAATTGCCAGGAACGCCGGGTAACCCGGGGTACGTGTGCCATCATAAATTGAAAAGTTCTCGAGTAACGCCTGGGCTGAGCGCCAGTAACTGGCTGTGTCATTATAGGAAACCGGCAGGTAGGTAATAAACAGCGCAATCCTTATCGCCAGCCCGACCAAAAAGACTATCAGGAAACCTTTTAAAAATTCCCGAGTATTAGTTTGAAATTCAGATTTCTTCATAGGACAGTACTAATCTTACGGCAACCCTAATTTCGCCAGTGCTTTCGTGGCTCTTTCTTTCCAGGAATATGCCTGTACATCTTTGATGGCATGTTCACCAAGTGTTTGCCTTTTGATTGGATCATTGATCAATTTTCCAAAAGCCATTTCCCACGCTTCGATATCTTGTGTTGCGCAAAAAACCGCGTTTTGGTCATTCAGTACCTCACGCAGTACAGGAAGGTCGCTGGTCATGATCGCCCGACCGGCTGCCATATATTCAAACATCTTCATCGGGCTGCAAATATCAGCTGTGTTGCCCCCGCCACTGCCTGCGATGGATAATTCATAAGGCATTAGTAAAATATCACAGGCTGCCTGGTAAACTGCAATTCGTTGATTGGGAATGAAACCTGTCAGGGTGACGTTGGCTACTCCCTGTTCGTGCAGTCTTTGCCTCCATTCAGCCACCGCCTTATCCTGCCCACCTACCCACAGGAAATTCACCCCAGGAAAAGAGTTCGCCAGTGACAACAACAGGTCCATCCCCCTCCCGGAATAAAAATGACCACTATAACCGGCAGTCAACCCCTCAGGCAGACCCAGCAATTTACGCGTATCCTCAGCCTGGGGAAGGTCTGCATAACGTTCCAGTTCGATCCCGCTGGGTGCAATGTGAATGAGTTTTGCAGGAATTGAAATGCTCAATTCTCTTTCGAGCACATCGACCAAAGCCCTGGTGATCGGCAGGAGCAACCTGGGTATTCGGGAATGCAAGATGGACTTAAAAAGTGTCGGTGCGATCTTGCCCCTGATGCGATCGTGCAGTTCAAGCATCACCGGGATCCTATGCCACAGGCTCAGCACTGCTGCCTGTAACATCCAGGTATAAACAAGGTCTGGTTTGAGTTGTAAAGCTTTCCTGGTTGCCTTAAGAGCAAAATCATAGCGCCGAAATGCCAGGTTTTCTTTCAACCAGATGATTTCAAAGGGGTATCTGATTCCGTACCACTCAGAAAGTTCATCCCATTTTGCAGTCGCTTCACCCGGTACGATTAATGTTACCTGGTGACCGATATCTGACAGGGCATTGGCCACCTTCATGACCTCAATGCTATTGGCAGCTGTCGATGGTACAAACGAAGCGGATATGACAACAATTCTCATGACCAATACCTGTCCATCATTCGCCCACACCTGCGGCTACCACCTCAGGATGAGTTTTCTCCTGCTGGCGTATATCTTTGACTCCCCGCAACAGGATGGTACCAACCGTCCCCACAAAATAAGCTGTCAATAACATCGCCTCCATAATGTATCCGAAGCGGGGAACCAAGAGAAAAGCCAGCAGTGTTTTCAAGGCCATCCCAATCGCGGCGACCTTCAGAACAAAACCCGGCTTATTGAATGATAGCAGTAGTGATCGATCCCAAAAGAAGATATTGGCCATGCCGAAACCGATCATCAGGATCAGCAACACTTCAAATGCTGGCAGGTACCCGCTCTGATACACCTGGAAGGTTCTGCCAAACAGGGTCAAGGGTGAAAAAAGCAGTTGTTTTCCCAGCAGAAGCAAACCCAGGATAACTGCACTTGTCCAGGCTCCCGAGATCGCCGTAACACGCTTCAGCAGGCTTTTTAGACGAGTCCAGGCTTGAAGGGCAACATTCTTTGCCAATTCCGGGTAAGTGGTGCTGATGAACGGGGTGATCGGCATGATCGCCAGGTTGACAATTGCCAGGGCTACCTTGAAATAGCCGGCTTCAACTGTGGAGAAAAAGTAACTAACCCACAGCACCTCGCTATCCCGCGCGACCAGGTTGATCGTTCCACTCAGGTTGGTGCTGACGGCAAAGCGTGCCATCTCCTTTAAGGGGGGCAAATATCCTTTAGAGCTTCCTTTCCACCAACCAGCGCCCCACTCTCGGTGCAGCCAGTAAAAAGCCAAACCCACAGGCCCCAAGCCCAGGATCATCTTGCCAGCCAGGTAGACCAGCATGACAGCCATCACCCCACCCTGGTTCAGAAAAACCACCAGGAATAACAAGGCAGTGATGACACCCTGGATGAAATTGATCACTGCCTGGCTTCGAAAGTGACCGGTCACCTGCAGGATGCCTGTAGACGTTTCGGTTACAAGGTTTCCCAGGATGGTCAGCCCATAAATGCGAAAGAGAACCGCTGTGGAAGGATCCTTGGCAAACTGCTCTGCAGCCCATGGCGCCAGCAGCATAAGAATTGTTAATGCAATGAGTGATGTTGTCGCCTCTGTCATTGCGGCCAACTTGATCACTGCTACCGCGCTTTTTCTTTCCTCACGGGCAATTGCCGCCCCAACATACCTGACAATGAACTCACTCATGCGGAATGACAAGAGACGGTTGACATTGGAAATAAAGCTGATAACAACTCCCAGCACCCCAAACCCGGAAACGCCCAACAGGTTGGCGGTGAGGATACTTAAGATTGCACTGATCGCCTGGCTGGCAAAAATATAGGAAGAGTTGCGGACGACTTTTTTAAGAATGAAGTCTTTGCTCCAACTCTTCAAGCCCTTTTCACCCATTATGCTTCAATTATCTCCTTTACCTTAAGGAAATATTGAAAAATTGGATGTTCAGCACAGGGGATCAGTAAAACATGCATGTCATTTATCACTTCAGCCGGAGTTTTTCACCCGAATTTTTCTAAAACAGGCTCAGTTGTTTCGCTTCTGAAGACTTATCTTCCGTTTCCTCAAGTTGTTTTTCCTGAGAAACTATCTTCGTTTTCTCTGCCAGATCTCTCAAGCCGCGCTCAATAATCATGGGTAGTCTCTTAAAATCTTCGATCAAGACACTCTTGAGTGCCGGTTGGTGTAATGCAGCAGCGGGATGATACATCGGGACGATCAGCTTTCCGTTGATTGTCACTGGCTTACCGTGAATATTGCTAATTTTGCCATCGATCAGAAAATGTGCCATCGAGAAACGCCCCAGGGTCACAATGACAGGGGAATCAATGATCCTCATCTGCTCCTCAAGATATGCCCGGCATGCGGTCAATTCTTCAGGTTCCGGATCGCGGTTGCCTGGTGGACGGCATTTCACCACATTGGTGATAAAAACCTCACTTCTTTTCAAGCCCGCATGGTTCAGCAACTCATCCAAGAACATGCCTGCCTGTCCCACAAAAGGTTTACCCTGCTCATTTTCATGAAACCCGGGACCTTCACCAATGAACATCACCTGGCTGGTGACCGGGCCCTCACCCGGAACAGACCGGTTCCTTGTGACACTCAGTTTGCACTTCTGGCAGGCAGCTACCTGCTGCCTTATCTCATTAAGCCTATCCAAATTTTCCATAAACATTTCCTATGTGAATCTGTTCAAAACAAAGGTCAATTATAAGCGCTGGTAATGACAATTGATCCCGGATTTACACCGCAGTCAATTGGGTCAGTTTTTCAGGATCCAATGGATCAAGTGTTAATAATAATGCGTCTTCATGATTATCCGGATAATAACCCGGCCTGATCCCGACCATCTCAAAGCCAAAACCATAATAAAGGTGCAGGGCATACTGGTTGCTCTGGCGTGCTTCAAGGAGGGATTTGCGCGCTCCCTTTTGATATGCATCCAATAAAGCAGTAGCCATCAAGCGCCTGCCAATACCCCGGGAACGGTAATCAGGGTTGACTGCCAGTGTAGCTACATGGGCTTCGTCAACGATTAGCCAGATAATGATGCTGGCAACTACAAGCGGTTGATAATCCTCTTCGATTTCAGCAACCCAACAAAGTGAGTTGTGGCTTTCAAGGAGTTCATACTTGAATGCCCCTTCAGGCCACGGGTTATGAAACGAAATTTTATCCAACTCCTGCACCAAAGGCAGGTCCTGTATCCCCATTATCCTGAAGTGCACTTCGCTGATCTTTTTTACCATTATCCGGGAATTGGGGTTGAAGTATGCAAGTAGATGGGAGACAGGGTTCCAATTTCTGAAGCCTGGTTACCGCTCAACCTTGAAAGTGCCATCGAAGCCAATATTGCCGGCCGTCTTAAACAATCGAACGGTGCTGCCACCCTGACAGTCTTATATTTTCTACCGAGGATCTGCCGCTCCTGGGAAGTCATCTCACCACAAACATAGACAGGTCCTTTGACCTGTCCTTCAAGGTCTTTTGCGGAAATGACAATAGAATCTGCCTGGCGAATCCATGTACTACCCTGGTTTTCATATGGTGAAAAAGCCAAAAGACCTCTGCCGGCATGCAAGACCGACCATAAGGGAATATCCAGGACAGGTTGCCCGGTTGCCAGGATATCCAATGAATGGAAACCAACCACAGGAATTTTGAGCGCCATTGCCAATCCTTTGGCAACTGTAACCCCGATGCGCAGGCTGGTAAATGAGCCTGGTCCCAGCGCGACCCCCAAACCACTCAACTCGGATTTCTTGACGCCAACCCGTTTTAACAGGTGATCAATGGCAGGTACCAGTTCCACCGTATGATGATTGCGAGATCGCCAAACCTGTTCAGTTATAACCTGGTCAGAGTCATACAGTGCAAGGCCGACCCATTCCGTGGAAGTATCAATAGCCAGGATCATTAGACCCCTCCAAAAATGGATTGTTTAATTTGATTAAGCAATGTCTCATGCCTGGAGCCATTGCCAGAAATATGCATGTAGCGTTGCTCTGCGCTTATCCATTTCATCTTTATCCATAGATTTTCTTCAGGGAGAATTTCTTTGATCTTGTCCGCCCATTCAATGACCAACACACCATTCCTGAGCATAAGATCAAGGTCCAACATTTCCACATCCCTCAGGCTTTCCAACCTGTAGGCATCAGTATGAAAAAGTATGCCTTCGTCAGGATGGCGGTATTGATTAACGATCACATAGGATGGGCTCGTGACCGGATCCAAAGAGCCCCACCCCTGGGTCAAGCCCTGTACGAAGGTTGTCTTGCCAGACCCCAGGTTGCCTTCAAGGCAAATGACATCTCCCGCCTTGATCAGCCCGCCTAAGCGGATGCCAATCCGCCGGGTTTGCTCAGGGCTGTGGCTGTAAAACTCAAACGTGCGATCATCCAGGATAGGCATTATTGTTCTCGCTCAATCTGAATTTTTCCAGGATCCTGTTCTGAGACCATTGGTTGTGCTTGGTCTGGTTTCGAAATAACAGTCTTTAACCTTTTTGCCAGGTCGCGCCGTGAAAGTAATACCTTGTGGCCGCATTTTTGACAAACCAGCCCAATATCAGCACCCAGGCGGACAACCTCCCAATCGAAGCCTCCGCATGGATGAACTTTTCGCAATCGCACTTTCATTCCAATCACCAGGTCCGGTAGCATCGTTAAGATTATATCACCCCATGTTATAATGCCAGCGCAACCATAGAAGGAGCACCTGCCGCTTTTATGCTGAATTTAAACCTGCCTACCCTGCTTTCGAGGATCATCATCCTGATGATCGCTTTCACCCTGCATGAGTTTTCCCATGCAATAGTTGCCACCTGGTTGGGGGATGAGACACCACGCCAGGCGGGTCGGTTAACGCTCAATCCTTTTGCCCATCTAGACCCGATCGGCACGGTCATGCTCCTCCTGGCGGGTTTTGGTTGGGCAAAGCCCGTGCCGGTCAACCCTTACCGCTTAAGGCAAAGGTCAAGAGCCGGCTTGATGCTGGTTTCGTTGGCAGGACCACTTTCCAACCTCATCCTGGCAGTCATTGCAGGTCTGATCATTCGCTTTGCCAGACTGCCCCTTTACGCCAACGCACCAGGTGCCATCCTTCCTTCATGGGGACAATTCCTTTTAGAATTTGTGGTCATCAACCTCACGCTCTTCCTGTTCAACCTGATACCACTTGCTCCCCTGGACGGCGAAAAGGTGCTATTGTTCTTTTTACCCCCCAGGGCTGCTGAATGGATGGAAAAAATGCGACCTTACGCGCCCATGGTCCTGCTCGCTATCGTGATCATTGGTCCATTGGTCAATTTTGACATCATCAGCATGCTCATCCGCACCCCCATGGTGCAATTGACACGCCTGCTCATTGGTGTCTATTAACTTATCAGTATAAATAAATCGGCCGGGGAAATTCTTGGTTATACTTGTATCAATGGCTTTCTATTGTTACATCCTTGAGTGCTCAAACGGCTCCTACTACACAGGCTGGAGCAAAGATCCCTTCAGGCGATTAAAACAACATAATGCTGGCAGGGGTGCTGCATATACACGCATGCACCTGCCCGTTAAGCTTGTCTACTTCGAAGAACAACCCGACCAGCTGAGTGCCATGAAACGTGAGGTACAGATCAAGAGATGGACTCATCAACGCAAACAGGATCTGATCGCCAGCAAGTCACTGGACTCTGAAATATCTACTTCAGGAACAACCTGATGACCACCAGTCCAGGAACCTTCAACACAACCGCCCCGGGTAGAGTGAACCTTTTGGGCGAGCATGTCGATTACAACGATGGCATCGTCATGCCAGCCGCCATTGATCGCTATGTTCATCTCAAATGCCAGCCTATCTCAGGAAAAGTTCTCCTGTTAAATGCCCTGGATTTTTCAAGGTCTGTGACTATTCCTCTGGACCATCTTGCAGAGAAGGTGGATATCAAAGGAGAGCCACTGCCTTCATTCGCCCTTTACCCGGCTGGGGTTGCCTGGGCACTGAGTGAAGAGGGTTGTGATGTGCCCGGTCTGGAAGTTGACCTGACCTCCAATGTGCCCATCGGTGCAGGACTTAGTTCTTCCGCTGCGGTGGAGGTCGCTTTTGCCATCAGCTGGCAACACATCAGCAACTCACAAATATCAAAAATGCGCCTTGCCCAACTTTGCCAGAAAGCAGAAAATGACTATGTGGGGGTCCATTCAGGTCTCATGGATCAGTTTGCCAGCATGTTTGGTGAGGCAGGACATGTCCTGACTTTTGACACACGCGATCTATCCTGGAATTCATACTCCCTACCTGGCAACATGTCAATCATTGTAGCCGATTCGACCGTCCGCAGGACCCTCTCCGGGTCAGCCTACAACGATCGCCGGCACGATTGCCAGCAGGCGCTTGCCATTCTGCAGCAGCACCTGCCAGGCATCAAAGCCTTGCGCGATGTTACGATCGCCGAATTCCAGGCACATGCGCATCTCCTGGATCATAGTCCCCGCCTGCGTGCTCAGCATGTAGTGGAGGAAATTGCCCGGGTAAACCAGGCGGTGGGCTATCTGGGTAACAATGATGCAGCAGCATTTGGTCAACTTATGCTCACCTGTCATGCAAGCCTGCGAAACCTTTATGAAGTGAGTTGTCCCGAACTGGACACACTCGTCGGGATCGCTTCTGGACATCCCGGGTGCCTGGGTGCGCGGCTGACCGGGGCAGGCTTTGGCGGTTGCACAGTAAACCTGGTGCGTAATGATGCTGTCCAGGATTTTATGAGTACACTTTCAACACAGTATAAGAGACTCACCGGAAAAGATGCCAGAGTCTACCATTGCCAGGCAGTACCCGGAGCTGCAGTGATCGACAGATAGTTTTCTTGAACTTACTGCACGCGCCTTGTACTGATGATCAGTAAGGCAAGCCCCAGGATGCAAATGCCGATCAAAGCTATCCCCACACCCATACGATCCCCGCTGAAGATGCGTTGCATGACACCAGGAGTTACCTCCGCTTGGGGCGTTGCAGTCTGGGTAACCAAAGGCGTGAGGGTTGGTCGGGGTGTTTGGGTCGGTTTCAGGGTCGGCGTTGGGGTGATCCCGGTGGTAGGGGTTGGCTCTGGGGTTGTTCCCACTTTTATGATCAGGATCTCATCCGGGTAGATGGCAGATTCCATTGTCAATCCATTTAAACTAAGAAGCTCATCCAGGGTGATCCCATATGCCTCTGAGATCGTCCATAACGTCTCTCCATAGACCACTTTATGCGTGATCTGCCCATTGGCATCTGGGGTTGAGGTCATGATGGGTTGGACATAAGGCTCGCTGGTCACTCCCGGGGCTGATGTCGGTAAGGTAATAGGATTACTGCCGGTGGTATGACCAACATTCAATATATATGTCACCCTGTTTTCAGAATCGATGCTCACCCCGGCACCCACCTCGTTGTGCCACGATGCCAGCATATTGCCCATGTGATCGGGATCATTCCAACTAACATATATGCAATCGTAAACTGACAGCCCATAACCGCGCGCCCAGTTTTCGTTGACCAAACCTACATAACCGGCGATCCTTGCCCGATCAACCGCATAAGTGCCATCGATCCCGATATGTCCTCCCTCGCCAGTGGCACTGATCCAGTCAGCGTGTCCCTGGGCTGCCACCATTAACTGTGAATTGATGCTGAAAGCGGGCAATCCATTCGCCGCTCTCAGGGCATTGACCTCGTTGATCAGGTCATAAGCGCTTCCTGGCTGGGCTTTGACATCGACTGATGGCAGCAATGCAATCGCAATAACCAACCCCAGCGTTATGAATTGAAAGAGTTTTTTGGATGCCTTTTGTATCATTTTCATAATTAATAAAAACAGGGCGTTCTTGACCCAACGCCCTGTCATTTTCGTATTTTACCTTAATTTCAATTCGCTATTATCCACAGACCATAAGAAGGGAACTTTAATTGCCCTGGAACGTCATTGCTTTTGAATACATGAAATATATTAACGGGTTTTGCATGCAAATCAGGCGATCTGGTTGTGCATTATAATCGAAATGATATGGAAAATTCTGCTCAAATTAAACCACAAAGAAGACAAAGCTGGCTGGTTCATCTTCTCTTGGCTTTATTCTTAGGCTTTGTCTTATTTGCCATCGCGGGTCTCTCCCTGGTTATGGGATATGAGGTAATACACCGCGATCATATCTATCCCGGGGTATATGTGGGCGGTGTGGACCTTTCAGGGCTGACCATTGAGCAGGCAAAAACAGCCCTTGATGGTCAACTGGATTACCAGACCAACGGTAAGATACTCCTGGTTGACGGATCGCGCACCTGGTTGACCAGCCCGATGGGCTTGGGTCTTTTTATGGACCTTGAATCCACCGCGCGTCAGGCATATCAAATTGGCCGCAGTCGGGGTTTTGTGCTTAATATTCTTAAACAATTCCAGGCCTGGAACCAGGGGATTCAGGTGTCTCCAATTGCCATTTATAACCAACCCCAGGCATACGCCTACCTGCAGTCACTGGCAAAACAAATCGATGTCCCGGTTTTGGAAGCTAACCTATCCTTGAATGGTGCAGAGGTGATCGTCAACTCAGGACAGGTAGGGCGCACACTCAACATTGAAAAAACTTTGCTGGCAATTGACGAGCCATTAAATAATATGAATGATGCAGTGATCACTCTTGTTGTCGAGGAGACAGCGCCTGTGATCATGGATGCAGATACAGCCGCCAAACAGGCAAAAACAATACTTTCTGCGCCGCTGGTCCTTAACTTGCCGGGTGAGAACCCGGACGCCGGTCCCTGGACGATCTCCCAGGCGGACCTGGCTAACCTGCTTGTTGTCAAGCGCGAATCTGAAGAAGACAAAGCTGGGTACACCATCGGGGTGAATCGCAACCTGCTGCAGGCTTATTTAAGCAGCCTGGCACCCGGTTTGAGGATCTACCCGGTCAATGCCCGTTTCATATTCAATGACGATACACGCAAGTTGGAGGTCATTTCTCCTGCCTTGATCGGACGGGAATTAAACATAAATGACAGTCTGGACGCGATCGATCAGGCGATCATGCAGGGGAACCATGCAGTCACCCTGGCCATGAATGTTATAGAACCTGCAGCAAAAGACACCACCACCGGCGAGGAACTGGGGATCACAGAACTGATACATGCTGAGACATCATATTTCTACGGTTCCGCAGCTTCACGTGTGCAGAATATCCAGACCGCTTCCAAGCAATTCCACGGCTTATTGATCCCACCCCACACAACTTTTTCAATGGCTGATGCTTTGGGAAATATCAGTCTCGAGAATGGCTACGCTGAAGCCTTGATCATCCTGGGCGACCAGACTATTGCCGGTGTCGGCGGTGGAGTTTGCCAGGTAAGTACAACCCTCTTCCGGGCAGCCTTTTTTGCCGGTTATCCCATCAACGAGCGCCACGCCCATGCCTACCGTGTCAGTTATTATGAAATGAAGCGGGATGGCTCGGTAGACCCCAACCTTGCAGGGCTCGACGCAACCGTTTACGTACCAATTGTTGACTTCAAGTTTACCAATGATACTGATCACTGGTTATTGATGGAAACCTATGTGGGTAATTATTATTCACTCACCTGGAAGTTTTATTCGACCAGCGACAATCGCAGTGTTCAATGGGAAACCACAGGCCCAACCAATATCATCAAAGCCCCGGAGCCTCTCTACCGTCTGAACCCGGAGCTTGATGAGGGTGAGATCAAAAAAGTGGATTTCGAAGCCGATGGTGCATACATTCGGGTGAACCGCGATGTTTACCGCGATGGCGTGATCTATTTTGAAGATAGTTTTGTCACCCAGTTTCAACCCTGGCGGGCCATTTATGAATACGGCCCAGGGACCAAAGACATCCCTACACCAACGCCGTAAAATTACCAATGCCGTACATGGTAAAATAAAAATCCTGAATATTATTAAGATCACCGAATTTCAATTTGGAGGAAGTTATGGTCAGTCAAGATTTATTAGATTTATTACGATGCCCGGCTTGCGTGCAGGAAAAAGATGGTTTGCTTGAATATTTCAAGGAATGCTGGTTGATCTGCCAGGATTGTGACAGGAAATACCCCATTGTTACCGATATCCCGGTCATGCTGATTGATGAAGGTGACAAATGGCAGCAGACTGCCAAACAGGATCTACCCGTACCACCTCCCCCGATGGATTAGGTAATCGGTTTACCAAAGGAAAATTTACAAGGTTAATTCATGCGTTTTTTCGAAAAATTAAAAACCTGGCTCCCCAGGAAAAGATCGACTCGCATCATGTTGTTAATCATGTGTGTGTCTGCCATCATTCTGGCAATTGTTGGGGGCATCTTTACCAGCAACTTTGTATCCTCCATGACGATGCTGAACCTGCCAGGTGCACCAGTACCCCAACAAGGCGGTGAAACCACCGAAAAGACCGAAACTACAGCCCTTCCCCTGGTTGACTCGAGCATACCGATGCCCGATCCCTGGGATGGTGTCAGCCGCGTAAACCTGTTGTTTATGGGTCTCGATTACAGAGATTGGGAAGCTGGTGAACTGCCCCGTACGGATACGATGATCCTCTTTACCCTGGATCCATTGAATAACACGGCTGGCATTATCTCCATACCGAGGGACTTGTGGGTCAATGTTCCCGGGTTTGACTACAATAAGATCAACACTGCTTACTACCTGGGCGAAGCCTATAAAATGCCTGGTGGTGGTCCTGAGATGGCGAAGAGAACGGTTGAAGAACTGCTTGGTGTTCCGATCCACTACTATGCCCAGGTGGACTTTCAAGCCTTCATCACACTGATAGACCAGATCGGGGGAATTACCATCGATGTGCCAGAAGAGATAAAGATCGACCCGCTTGGCAAACACAACACGGTTATTCTACCTGCTGGAGAAGCTACTTTAAATGGTGAACTCGCACTTGCCTACGCCCGTGCAAGGTCAACTGAAGGTGGTGATTTTGACCGCTCAAAACGGCAACAACAAGTGATATTTGCGATCCGCGATAAGGTGATGAGCTTGAATATGATGCCAACCCTTGTCGCCAATGCCAACAGCATCTACAACAGCATCTCAAGCGGTATTCGAACAAACCTTTCCCTTGAAGAAGCCATCAAGTTAGGCTTGAAGGTCCTGGAAATACCTTCAGACTCGATAAACCAGGTCGTGATCACTGGTGAATATGTGATCATGGCACGATCTCCCAACGGATTGGACATCCTGAAGCCGATACCGGATAAGATCCGCCTGTTAAGGGATGAAGTCTTTTCCAGCGGTGTCGCGGTTGGACCCGCAGCGTTGGGAAAAGATATTCTTGAGTTGGCAGTACTTGAAGATGCGTCGATCTCGGTCCGAAATGGCTCTTCCATTTCCGGGCTGGCCGCGTCCACTGCTGAATATCTGCGCAACCAGGGATTGAACGTGGTGGAAGAAACCAATGCAGATTACACTGTTTACTCCAGTTTGGTTATGTACAACGCCAAACCTTATACCCTGAAATACCTGGCTGACCTGATGCAGCTGAAATCTGCCAGCATCACCAGCAGGTATGATCCCGCTTCACCAATCCATGTTATTATGATCCTGGGAGATGACTGGTCAAGCATCAAGCCATTCCCATGATCTGGATAGAAACCTGGTAGGCCGACAGACAAAAAAATACCGCAAGGCGGTATTTTTTGTTATTAGGAGAAAGAGAGAATGTTTACTTCACAAGGCTTCTCGTGAAAAGCCATCCCTGATAAGCTCTCGAATCCGGCAGGTCAACGTCATCCAGTTCGATCATTTGTCCTGCTTTTATGGGTCGTCTGACAACCAGGTCACACGTCAATCCCAAAGGTAAATGGTTCATGGCATCTTTGATGCATAGCGCCTCACCACGTACCAGGAAACTACGGTTCGCCCTTTTGATCTGCAAGCCGGGTTTCAGATCCTGCTTGGCGATCACACACACACTGGCGCTCGGTTGCATGCTGTTATCCAACAGCACACCTTCTCCCTGTAATACCTGCCGTATCGTGTTGGGAATCTCAAGGTGGCACAGGTGGTAATTTTTAACCAGCGTATAAAAAGGGCCTTCTCCCAATTTCAGGTACTTCAGGACGGATGCCTGCCCTTGGTCATATTCAGCTGTAATAAAGACCCCGGCTGGAAACCAACCCTTGGCCTGGGGCTTGCGTAACAGGTAATCGCTGATTGGCATGCCTTTTTGCTTGGCATAGCTTGCTAATACCTTCGAGTCCTTATATATGTCCTCGCTTTCAAGTCCGTGCATGCCTTGTTTACCAATAACAGCGCCCATGCCATTGGCGATCAAAGCCTGTTCCACTTGCACTTTCGTTCCATCGGTAGACTCGGTTACCTGTTCCAGTGAGATACCCTGGAATTTTGCCCAATATTGCATATCTTCCACAGTTGGGTTGTAATTGAGAAATCCCTTCAAGTTACCATACACCAGGGGTACAAATCCGATACTTGCCAGGCCTTTTCCCAAAGCAGCCAGGGCTCCCGGTTGGTCGCCTTCTGCCTCTGTGATCAGCCCCTTCGTTGACAAGTAACTACCGGATGTGATATGCAATTCGGCATCCATGGTGACCACCGGGATTCCCGCATCCAATACCTGGGAGAGAACCTCTGTCGCATAAATTGCATCACCATTACATTCGACCACCAGGTCACTTTCTTCAATCAGCTCATCGACTGAATTGGTGTAAACCTGCTCGCCCGGAAAACTATCCAGACCCCTTTGGGTCAGGATTCTGGAAACAGAAAGATCTGGTAAAAAGGCAATGGTCTTCTTCAGCCCATCGCCGATAAAACCTGTACCGACAATTCCGATCTTAGCTTTGTCTGTTGCTTTCATGACTGCCTTCCAAGCACAAATATCTCAAAATTCGCAGATCACTCTGGTATTTCCTGCCGAATTATTATAGCCCAGAAGAAAGCCTTATGAATAATCAGCCTGTCTCCTCCGCACGTAGTGCCTTAAAAGCTGATATGTTATAATGATTCTCCATGATAAAAATAACCAAATGTCCAATTAGTGGAAGTACAAGAAGTGTCAAGTACCTCGATCTTGGTGATGTTCCGCTGGTCAACAACTTATGCGAAACAAAAGAGGAGTCTCTTGCCATTGAACGCTTCCCCCTTGCAATCCAGCTTTTCCCCACAAGCAATTTTACCTGCCTGACAGAGATCGTTGATAAAGGCAAGTTGTTTGAAACCTACCTCTATTATTCTGGCATCAACAAACCATATCTGGCTCATTGTTCCAGGATGTATGATTATCTGGGTGATTTTGTTGATTTACAAGAAAACGACTATGTCGTTGATGTAGGTGGCAACGATGGATCCCTGCTAAAAGAATTTCGCAAAAAGAACCCCAACCTGGTTTATGTCAACGTCGATGGCAGCCATAGTTTTCTTGAAGTAAACACCGCTGCCGGCATCCAGTATGTAAATGAATATTTCAGTGAGGAAACAGACCTCAAATTCAAAGCCAGAGTCATTACATCGACCAATGTCTTTCAACATACCGAACCCATGCGCTCCTTTGTCAAAGGCATTTATCGTAACCTGTCCGAAGATGGTGTCTGGTGTCTTGAATTTCCTTACTTCATTACCACTCTGGTCAATTTCAACTATGACCAGGTTTACCATGAGCATGTCTATTACTTTTTACTGCAAAATATCATTGACATAACCGAACAGGAAGGTTTAAAGGTTGTAAATACCTCCTTTTATGATATGCACGCCGGGACTCTGCGGGTGATCATTGCCAAACAATCCTCAAGCAGGCAACCAGACCACACCATTGACCAATTCCTGGAGATGGAAAAGATCATCAATGAGGACTACTGTCTTGACTGGGGAAAACGCACCTATGAAAAAATGGTTGAGTACAAGAGGTTTTTAACGGATCTGGTTTCCGAGGGTAAAAAGATCGCTTGTTTTGGCGCAGCAGGCAAAGGCTGTGTGTTTCTCAACTCCTGTGAGATCGATCATATGATCATTGATTACATCATAGATGACACCCCTCTCAAACAGGGTAAATACATGCCCGGAACTGGCATCCAGGTGGTATCTCGGGAGTACCTTGATACCCATAAGGTTGACTACATCCTGATCCTTGCCCATAATTTTAAAGATTACATCATCGAGTCCATGCGACCTCAATTTGATGGCAAGTTCCTTGTCATGTACCCGGATATCCAGGTTATCTAAGCCATCACTTGCACTTAAAAATCAACCACTATAAAAATTTTAGCTCCTTGTGCCGACCATTTTAGGTTGGCACACTTTTTTCCATGATAGACGTCTCCATAACTCGTTTTTCAATGATCACAAGTTCTGTAACTCCCCTACTCGCCAGTTTTTCCTTAATGAATGACCCACAGCCCCATTGTGGTAATATAAGCGCAGTACAGGCTTAACCATGTTAAAGATCTTATTACTGGGAACAAATATCACCACAGGTGGTGCTCAAAAGGTGTTGCTCGACCTGGCAAATTGGCTTGAGCAGGAGGGCGTCCAGGTCTCTGCACTCTTTTTCTATGACAAAGATGGGTTACTGCCCGAATGGCAAACTCAGTCTAAATTCCCCCTTGATTGCTTGCATGCCTGGGCAGTCAACGACAAGCCCCTCAAAAGAGCAAACCGCTTGCTTAATGGTTGGCTTCGCCTGGTCAGGGTAATGAAAGAAGAGCAATATGATGGTGTTGTCACTTTTACCCACGACAGCAACATCCTGGGACTGCCTGCAGCCTGGCTGGCTAAGATTCCAGCTCGTTGGGGTTCACACCATGGCTACCCCAACCTGTCAAAAATCAAGATCCTCGTTCACAGGTGGGTCATCAACAGCAAATTATCCACCGGTTTGGTTGCAGTTTCAGAATTTACCCGTGACCGGGCTCTACAGGAAGGGATAGACCCAACCAAGATCCGCTTGATTCAAAATGGCATAGAAACAGAAAAGTTGTCAAACCTGGATCCTGGCAATACTCTTAAGGATCTCAATATCCCTTTAAATGCCAGGGTGATCCTTTCAGTAGGTCGCTTGGTCGCCTCCAAAGGACATGAATTCCTCGTCAGGGCAGCACCCGCCGTGTTGGCATCTCACCCCAATGTCGTGTTTTGCATTGCCGGTGATGGCCCGTTCCGAAGGTCTTTGGAATTGATGATTAATTCATTGAAAATCTCCGAAAATTTCCGCTTGTTGGGTAACCGCAAGGATATTCCTATCTTGCTGTCAGCTTCAGACCTTTTCGTAATGCCCTCAATCTATGAAGGCCTGCCCATCTCACTTTTGGAAGCCATGGCCAGCGGGGTTCCAGTGATTTGCACCGCTATCCCGGCTGTGACAAACATCATCAAAGATGGCGAAAATGGACGACTGGTTGTTTTACAGGATGAAGATGAACTCTCACAAGCCATCATCGAATTGCTGGACGACCCGGAAAAAAGCAAGCGCCTGGCCATGCAAGCACAGGAATTGGTTAGGTCAACATTTTCGCTGGCAAACATGGGCAAGGCATACCAGGATTTGATTAAGGAGCACCATCCGAATGCAAAATAAGATCGAAAAGGTCGCCATCATAACAGTTAAAAGTCTTCTTTCAGCCTTCTCCATCTTTTTCTTTTTTAAGATCGGTCAAGAGCTCTATGCCAACTATTCCATGCCGGATTTTGACCTTCTTATGCCAGTCACCTTATCCTTGCGTATCTTTCTCCTGGTTGCAGCCTTGCTCCTGGTCTTTTTGCTGGTTATCCTCTGGTTTCCAAAAATGTTAAGCCGTTTCACAAATCTACGTACCAGGCTTTACAGGGTGCGCTGGTTGTTGGGTATGATCATCACCATTGTCTTTAGCTGGGTCATGCTATTCTCCTATTATTCTCTTGCCTTCAATGGCTGGTGGTATCGGTTACTTGTCGTAATTTTTTGCATCACCCTCATCGCCTGGCTTTTCTCACATCCTTCGGGCAAGATATTTTCCATTAAGGGCCTCATCAGTGCAGTTGTCATTTCTTCTACAGTCTTTATCGTATTGAATGAATTGCTGAACGCAGCATCATTTACCATCTCCCCTGAATGGGGCGTGGATGATCGTAGATCGTTGTTTATCCTCCTTGCGTTCCTGGTCTTCCTGCTGCTTGCTTATTTTCTCTGGGAGTCCAACTTCCTCAAGCGCTTCGCCTCAAAACAAACCAGGCTGCACAAGGTGCGCTGGTTACTGGCTATCATCCTTTCGACTGTGTTCAGTTGGATGGTACTTAATTCATTTTTGTACCTTGCCTTCAACGGCTGGTGGTATCGTGCGCTGGTGATACTCTTCTGTATTGCCATCATCTCCTGGTTGTTCTCAGATCCCAACACAACGAGCTTCACCTTCAACGGCCTGCTTAGTGCCATCCTTATCTTCTCCGCCATCTGTGTCCTCATCAACGACCTGCAGACCGTCTCCTCCTACCCCTTCTCCCTCTCCTGGTCTGAGGGTAACCGACTGTGGGATTACTCCATCCCATATGGTTCCAATCGCTACATATTCCCACTCGGGCAGCGCATCCCATCTTACACTTCCGCAGGTTTCGCCAGCCTCTGGGGGCTGCCTTTCCTCTTCCCCAATGCCTCCATCACCCTCGTCCGCCTGTGGAATGTCATCCTCAACAACATCCCCTACTTCATCTTCGGACTTGTCCTCTTCTTCAAAAAACAACACAGTACCGATACCTGGTTGCTCCTCGCCCTGTGGACCTATCTCTTCCTGAAGGGTGGACCCATCTTTGCCCCACTGGTCCTCACTGCCATCCTGGTCGCCTTGTCCCGCAAGTCCCCCCTTTGGCTGGCGATCATCCTGGTTGCTGTTGCCGGTTATTATGCCAGTGAATCGCGCTTCACCTGGGTCTTTGCTGCTGGTATGTGGGCGGCTTTGGTTGCCTTCCTCGATCTCTCCCCGGAAAAGCCTCTCTCCAACCCCAAAAGGTGGTGGCGTGCCATCATCCTCGGCGCTACTGGCATCATTACGGGCTACCTGATGCCTAAATCCATCGATGATGCAATTGTCGCCTTTTTCACCAGGAATTCCGGATCTGTTACAGAAGTTGGTAAGGTCGTTGGATCAATAGCAAATAGTGTTTCTCTCAGTGGCCTGGGTGATATCATCGGCAGGCAACCGCTCTTATGGAACAGGTTACTACCCAATACCACCTACCCACCCGGTATCCTCCTTGGGCTTATCATTGCTGTCGCTCCCCTCATCCTCTTCCTGTTCCTCCTGGCAAAAAAGATACCCAAAAAACTCAATGTCTGGCAAAAGTTACTCCTTTTCGGCGAACTGGCCGCCTTCCTCATCGTCGGTTTGGTCATCAGTCTCAAGATCGGCGGCGGCGCTGATCTCCATAACCTCGATATGTTCCTCATAGCCCTCGTCTTTGTCGCCGCCCTGCTCTTTCATGCAGGCGGCTTCCTGCCCCTTGCCAACATCAACTCACAGGGTAGATTCTTCAAGTTCGCCTTGCTGCTCGTCGTCCTTTTTGCATCCGTACCCAGGATCCTGGATATCAAGGCCATCCAGATACCCCCTTCCATTCAGAGTTCCACATACCTGCAAAACATCCAGGATGCGGTCGATCAACATTCTGAATCTGAGATCCTCTTCATTGACCAGCGCCAGTTGCTCACTTTTGGCTTCATCAACAACGTCCCCCTGGTTCCCGATTATGAGAAAAAACTGCTCATGGATATGGCGCTTGCCGATGACGCCGATTACTTCGCCAAATACATCTCCGACCTGCAAGATCACCGCTTTTCGCTGATCCTAACCGAACCCGCATATGTGCGCTTCTTCAACGATGACCTGGCAGGACGTTTCCGCAGCGAGGATGACCTGTGGGTAAAATGGGTCATCGTCCCCCTGGTCTGCAATTATGAACCTGTTGAAGTGGAGATGATCAAAGGGATCAGTATGTTAATTCCAAGATCAAACCCTTTGCCTGCAGACCTTGTGATATGGTGCCAGAATTAGTTTGCCAATTATTCGAATTCCTTTTCATTTATTGATGGCTTTGGGTGCTGACTGGCTGAAATTATCGTCAATGTTATAATATTTTTATAGGCGTACCAAACTGGAGACATATTTTATGGACTTATCTTTAATTGTGCCCGTTTACAATGAGGAGGAAAACATTCCCCTGCTCTATCAAGCCATCCTTGATATCATGAAAACATTAACCCTCAGTTGGGAATTGGTCCTCGTGGATGACGGCAGCCGTGATCGCAGCCTTGCGGTACTTAGCCAACTCGCTCAGCAGGACCCGGATCATGTAAGGGTGATCTCTTTCAGGCGAAATTTTGGCCAGACTGCTGCCATCGCAGCTGGCATCGATCATTCCCAAGGCAATATCATAATCATGTTGGATGCAGACATGCAGAATGACCCGGCTGACATTCCCATGCTGTTGGACAAGCTCAATGAAGGTTATGATGTGGTCAGTGGTTGGCGCAAACACCGGAAGGATGTCTTCTTCACCCGTACGCTTCCCTCTCTCATTGCCAACGGCCTGATCTCATGGGTCACCGGCATCCATTTGCACGACTACGGCTGCACACTTAAAGCCTACCGCCGTGAAGTGGTCACCGGTTTTCGCCTGTACGGCGAGATGCACCGCTTTATCCCGGTCTATGCCGACACGGTAGGTGCCAGGATCACCGAAGTCCCTGTGAATCATCACCCCCGCCGTTTTGGCAAGGCAAAATATGGCATTGAACGTACATTCAAGGTGATTCTAGACCTGTTCGTGGTTAAGTTTCTCAACTCTTATGCCAGTAAACCAATTTACCTTTTTGGCAGTGTTGGGATTGGATTGATCCTTTTGGCGCTTGCTTTGCTGATCTTTCTGTTGGTCCGTCGGGTTGCCTTCAGCGTATCGGTTTTTGACTCGCCTTTCTTCCAGATGTCGACCATGATCTTCATCCTCGGCTTTCAATCCATCTTAATGGGTCTGATTGCAGAATTACTGGCGCGCACATACCACGAATCCCAGGGCAAACGCAATTACACGGTCAGCAAGTATATCAATGTGCCTGGCTCAAAGATCCAGCATCATTCAGACACAGAATAAGCCATGCAAATCCTGGTATTGACCCATGAATATCCACCCATTGGCGGTGGTGGTGGCAGGGTGGCGCAGGATCTCTGCCTTAGTCTTGCAAAAAGGGGTCACTCTGTGACCATTCTCACTGCCAATTGCGATCAACTGCCTGAACATGAAACACAGGATGGCGTACAGATCATTCGTTTGATTAGTGGAAGGAAAGAGCCTTTCCGCGCAAATTTCAAAGCCATGCTGGGATACATTTGGGCATCTTTCTGGTTTGGGTTAAAACTGGTCCGCCGCTCCAGGCCGGATGTCATGCATGTTCACTTTGCAGTTCCCGCGGGTGTCAGCGCCTTTCTTATAAACCTGTTCACCGGGGTTCCCTACGTATTGACTGCCCATCTTGGCGACGTACCCGGGGGTGTGCCGGAAAAAACCGGGAAATGGTTCCGCTGGATTTTTCCCTTCACCCCACCCATCTGGCGCAAAGCAGCTGCAATCGCTGCGGTCAGCAAATTCACCCGCAGCCTTGCCCTAAAAAAATACCCGGTACCAATCGAAGTCATTCCCAACGGGGTGGATACAGACTCCCTGGATCCCGGTCAGATCATTGTCCACCATCCGCCAAAGATTGTGTTTTCAGGTCGCTTTATGCCACAAAAGGATCCCATCTTCATGATCCAGTGCCTGGCACAGGTCAAAGACCTTCCCTGGACCTGCACCCTGATCGGAGACGGACCACTGCGCGATCAGATGACCGCAGAGATCGAAGAATTGGAGATGAATGACCGCTTCACCTTTACCGGTTGGGTTGACCCTGAACAGGTCATCGAAGAGTACCGCGCAGCAGACATCATGTTCATGCCATCCCTCTCCGAAGGCATGCCCGTCGTGGGTGTGCAGGCATTGTCGATGGGCCTGGCCTTGGTCTTGAGCCACGTGGGTGGTTGTGTTGAACTGGTTGACGAAGGACAGAACGGCTACCTGTTTGAACCCAAGGAAATCGATGGTTTTTCTTTCGCCTTAAGAAAGTTGCTCACCGACCAGGACCTGTTGCTTGATTTTCGCAAGGCAAGCCGCAAGAAGGCACAGTATTTTTCCTTACAGAATATCACCCTTCAATATGAGGCACTGCTGCAAACGGTAGTTGCCAGGGAGTGATCAAGACTTTGCATCTTTTGACTGAGAGCTTTCATTAACCGCAACTTCCTGTAAATACGTCATCCCACCGCCCTCAGTACCTGCCGTTGGCTTGCGAGTATAATAAATCGATGTGCCTGGAATATCAGCGGTAAATAGTGACAAACAGACAACAAGCCATGTCCAGTAATTTGACACCATCAAAGATCGCCTTCTTCCTCCCTGACCTGCGGGTGGGTGGCGCCGAACACATGATGGCAATCATTGCTTCGGCCATTGCCAGGCGTGGGTATGCGGTGGATTTAGTCCTGGTCAAGGCGGAGGGTGGATATCTGGCAACACTCGATGACAAAGTCAACCTGATTGATCTGAACTGCGCCTCAACTTATAAGTGCATGCCAGCTTTAATAAGGTACCTTCGCACCCACAGTCCGGATATCCTGGTATCCGCCCTGGACCTGACTAACATGATGGCTCTTATTGCCCGCAAGGTGGCAGGTCATCCTGGACGCCTTTTTATTCGCCTTGATAATACCCAATCAGCCATCAAACGCTCCAAAGCCAAGAAGTGGCTCGAAAAAATGCTCATACGCCTGTTATACCCATCGGCGGATGGTATTATTGCCGTCTCAAATGCTGTGGCGGTGGATTTTGTCAGTTATATAGGAAAGTTGAAGACCAGGATCCACACCATCTACAACCCGATCATTAACCAGCACATTTTAGAGAAAAAAACTCGCCTCCTGGATCATCCATGGTTCGCCCCCAACCAGCCACCAGTCATATTGGGGATCGGCCGCTTGAATGAGCAAAAGAATTTCGAATTACTGATCAAGTCCTTTGCCTCACTGCATACCAAACAGCCCTGCCGCCTTTTGATATTGGGCGAAGGCCCACTCCGCACAAATTTGGAGAGCCTGGTCAAGAGACTGGACCTTGTCAAAGATGTCGCGATGCCAGGTGTGGTGGATAACCCATACCACTATCTCGCCAATGCCGACCTTTTTGTGCTTTCTTCAAATTATGAGGGCTTGCCGACTGTCCTGGTTGAGGCATTGGCTTGCGGGTGCCCGGTGGTCAGTACAGACTGTCCCAGCGGGCCGCGTGAGATCCTGGATGGTGGAAAATATGGACCGCTGGTCACAGTTGGTGATGAATATGCCCTGGCATCTGCCATGGCCGAAGCCCTATCGCTAAAAGTCCAGGCAACAGACCAGGAATGGCTTAAGCAATACAGTGAAGAAACTGTGGTCAAACAATACATGGCTTTATTTGGCCTGCCGGATGTTCATGTCACCACGAACCAGCCTGGGATGGACCACGAAAACCTGTGAAAACTATGAAAATTATTTAAGAATCAGAGCCAATTATTTAATAATGAATATCTTCAAAGCAGCAAAAGAAAAGTTTTTCAAGATCTTTCCGAGGGTGACCGGGGATATTCTGCTGTATGGCATCGGCGGTTCTCTATTCCAACTGGTTGGACTGATAACCATCCCCTTCATAACCAGGATCATCCCCTCTGACGAAATGGGCATAGTGGATGTGGTCAATGCCATCGCCACTTTTTTGACCATATTAATGGCGCTCCAATTGGTTTCAGGCTTGATGCGTTACTTCTACGAGGTCAACGGGCAGGATTCTACCGATAGAAAGCGGATGATTTCCAGTGTGGTCTGGTTTACCTTGTTATTTGGTGGGTTGCTGGTTTGGATCGTTTCGTTATTTAGCGCTCAAATCTCGCAAGCGCTCTTCTCCAGCCCAAAATACGCCACGGCAATTGTGTTAGCTGCTGCCAGCCTGCCATTTACTGCCCTCAAAGATATATTTACCAGTGTCTTGAGGATGCAGCGCAAACCCCTGGCTTTTTTGTTATTGAACCTTTTCTATGCACTGGCGAGCTTCCTTCTGATCCTTTTATTTGTGCTTTCTTTAAAAAAGGGGATCAACGGTTACTTTACAGCCCATATTATTGCTGCGGTTTTCGTCGCTATGCTGAGCGCATGGATGTGTCGTGGTTTCTTTGGGCTCACATTTTCAAAGAAATGGTTCGGCATTGTTGCTGCTTACTCCATCCCGATGGTGCCGGGCGGGCTATTAAACTGGGGAATGATGTCCATCAATCGCATCCTGCTGACCCAGTACACCACCGATTCGCAGATCGCCTATTACGGACTTGCCATAAAAGCTGCCAAAGTGATCGAGATGGCAGTGACTGCCTTCATCATGGGTTGGCTGCCTGTATTCCTGGAGAATATCAACAGCGAAACCTTTCATAAAAAAATGGATAAGGTTTTTCGCTATTATATTTACGCCACGATCAGCATGTCTGCCGTTGTGACCGTGTTCGCCAGGGAATTCTTTATTATTTTGGCACCCGATGAGTATGCTGTTGGTGCATCCCTGGTTGCGTTATTGTGTCTCAAACACGCTATCACAGGTTCGACCTACACTTTCACTGTGGGCATCACCAAAATGAAAAAAACCTACCTGGTATCTGTCTCCACCGCCGCAGGTGTGGCTGTCACCATTCTGGCCAGCGTCTTGCTTTCCCCCCGCTATGGCATCTTTGGCGCTGCCATTGCAGATGTCCTGGGGATCCTGGTGTATACCCTCTTGATGTTGATCTTTTCCAATAAGCTTATCAAGCTTGAATTGGCCTACAAACCGATTGTCCTGTCAGTGTTGACCTTCCTGGGCTTGTGGATCGTCACCATAACCGTGAAATTCGCGAATGGTTGGATCGACCTGCTTTTCCGCGCTGGGCTGCTTGCTATATTCTTCATTGTTGTGTTTGTTCTCATTGACCACAGGAAATTACTTATCACCCTGAAGAACGCTCTTACTTCAGGTTCACCTAAAACCGTTAATTAACTGGAATAGCCTATGAAATCAAACCCTCTTGTCTCTATCCTGGTACCGTGTTACAACTCCAGAGAATTCTTAAAGGAAACGCTCGATTCTGTTCTGAACCAGACATACCAGAACTTCGAACTGATCCTGGTGGATGACGGTCCCCCGGATCCCATAAAAGATATCGCCGATTCCTTCAACTCTGACAAGATTCGCTATTACTATATCGACAATATCGGACCGGCAAATACCCGAAATTTGGCAGCCCAAAAAGCCTCCGGGGAATATCTGGCTTTCCTCAACCATGATGACCTGTGGACGCCCACCAAGCTGGAGGATCAACTGAACGAGCTGGATCGGCTGCAGGCAGTATGGATCGCTTCTGGCAGCCAAAGGGTTAATTTCTATACGCATAAAGTCCTTGAGAGGCATGAGGGCAGGGATTATTTCAAGAACGTTTTTTATGACATCCTGGAAAAGAAACATCTGTGGGCTTTTTCCACGGTCATGATCAGCAAGGATGTATTTATGGATGTAGGCATGTTTGCGGGGGAGATCTGGTTCATGGATGACCGCGACCTGTATTTGCGGGTCGCTAAAAATTACCCCATCGCCTATCTATCCAAAGTGCATTTGCTCGACCGGGTTCACTCATCCAACATTACATCCGCTATCTCCATGGAAAAGATGCTCAATGTGCACAGCACGGTACTGGAGAATGCCCGGAAGCTGGATGATCATATTCCAGACAGGGTGATCAAGAACTCCAACCGTATGATCTACCAGACAGTTTGTATTGAATACCTGCGGGCGAACAACATCGCCGGTGTGCGCAAGATGGTCAAGCTATTAGACTGGGATCTGCGGAACATCAAGTTCATCCCATATCGAGTCCTGTGTTTGTTCAATGACCAAACCATCATCAAGATCATGACCCGCCTGCGCAAGATCAGACAAAAATTAAATCCATCCAGGATCTATCCTGAGACAGCAGAATGGACCGGTCCCAAGATTGGGTCTTCAGGTCAATAGAATTCACCCGTGAAGAAACGCATTGGCATTTTCATTCCAACGCTTGAGGGGGGTGGAGCTGAATCCACGATGATCGTCATGGCTGAGGGTCTCCAGGCTAAGGGATATGCTGTTGATCTGCTTTTAAAGAAACGACACGGAAAATTAAGCGAGGCGATCTCGCCTTCGATCAATGTCATAGATTTTAACGTGCGTAGCATGCGCTTTACATTTAAAAAACTGGTGCAATATATCGATCGGGAAAAGCCACATGCCCTGATATCAGCACTTGAACTGCCCAACATCATTTCGATATTATCTACCAAGATCACCAGGCACCACCCCGAGGTGATCATATCCATCCATGGGCTGATCTCAAAGCAAAAGCCAATCTATAACAAATTATTCGACAAACTTTTATTATCCGCCATCTATCCCAACGCGGACAACATCGTTACCGTTTCACAAACCTGTGCCCGGGATGCCATAAATTACCTGCGCTTGCCACAGCAAAAAGTGAAGGTTATCTACAACCCCATCATCAATGACTACCTCCATCAAAAAACCAGGGAACCGGTCCAGGCGGATTGGTTCAGTGACCGGACAAAGAAAACAATCCTCACCATCGGTCGTCTTGAAGCGGTCAAAGATCACAAAACCCTGCTTAAAGCCTTTCAGGTCATCAATACAAAAGTCAATGCCCAGCTGATCATCCTCGGGGAAGGTTCGCTGAAGCAGGAGATCCAGGAAACAATTGACCGCATGGGGCTGACTGAGAACGTCCTGATGCCCGGGTTCATCTCCAATCCCTACCCGATCATTGCCAAGGCGAACGTCCTCGTCATATCTTCATTGCATGAAGCATTGCCCAACGTGTTGGTTGAAGCCCTTGCCTGCCACTGCCCGGTGGTCAGCACAGCCTGCGGCGGCCCCGAAGAAATACTTGGTTACGGCAAATACGGTCACCTGGTGCCGATCGGTGATTTTAATGCCATGGCTGAAGCGATCGGGAAGGTTTTCCAGGGAGATCAACGCCTGGCAGACCACGAATGGCTCGATCAGTTCTCAGTAGACCGTAACATCAACGAATACTTAAAACTCATCGAAAACTGAAAATTTATAGCCTGCCAGCAGCAATCTACTGCCCGGTTGGATCAGACAACTCGATCGCGGCAGCCAGGCTGGCAAGGGCTTGTACTTCTGCCTGGTCCCGCCCCTCAGCAAGCCACTGCTGGGACTGCGCCACCAGCAACTCGGTTGCGTCTGCATCCTCCAATAAACCCAGCCGGCTTTCTGCCCTGACCAGGTCCTGATCGACTGTGTAAGCCATGGCGATCATCAGCCGGTACTGTTTTTTTCCTACGCTTTCCAGCATTGAAGGCGCTATATCACCGTAAGTCACCGGCATAACCACCCAAGATATTACCAACCCGATGACCAGGCCCAGGATGAACCCTGTAAGCAGGTACCAGGAGCTTTTCTGCTCATTCGAACTCGAACCAGGGTCCTTACTGCTCATTCTTGTGCCTTTTCAGCGAGCGAATCCCGCAGCAACCTGATTTTCATGATATCTTCAGCAGAATATCCCACCTGGGTGGCATAATTCAAAGCGCTTTCCACCAATTCACCACCTTCTTGCTCTCCCAGGAACAGTAGGTCTGATTGTGCCCTGGATATATCCTGTTCATCATAAAAAATCTCAGCCACCATCAGGACATAATCCGTTTTGTAATCCATGCGCAATGCGGCAGGTTCCTGGCTGGTCTTATCCAACGGGTTCACCACCCAGCCATAGACCAACCCGGCGGCAAGCCCAACCAGGATGGTCAACAGGAAAAATACGATCCGCCGCTTGCGCAATTTACTTTCTCCTTACTTTAACATAGGGATCCTTACCCCATGCTCTTTGGCAAAACTGATCGCCTGTTCATAACCGGCATCCGCATGTCGCACCACGCCCATCCCGGGGTCGCCGGTCAACACACGCTCCAACCGCATGGCGGCCTCCGGCGTACCATCAGCCACGATCACCTGCCCGGCATGCTGGCTGAACCCGATCCCCACCCCACCACCATGGTGGAATGAAACCCAGGTCGCACCATTGACCGCATTGAGCATGGCATTGAGGATTGGCCAATCACTCACCGCATCCGTCCCATCCAGCATGCTTTCCGTTTCGCGGTTAGGCGAAGCCACCGACCCGCAATCCAGGTGGTCCCGCCCGATCACGATCGGTGCCGAAATTGACCCATCTGCCACCAACTTGTTGAACGCCAGGCCGGCTTTGGCACGTGCCCCATAGCCCAACCAGCAGATACGCGAAGGCAGCCCCTGGAATGGCACCTTTTCGCGCGCCATTTTCAGCCATCTTTGGAGGTGCTCATCTTCCGGGAACAGGTTTGCCACCACTTCATCGGTCTTGTAAATATCCTCGGGGTCACCAGACAGTGCCACCCAGCGGAACGGTCCTTTGCCTTCGCAGAACAAAGGGCGAATGTAGGCAGGAACAAACCCCGGGAAATCAAAGGCATTGCTCACACCAAAGTCAAATGCCCTCTGGCGGATGTTATTGCCATAATCAAAGACCTCTGCCCCCTTCTTTTGCAGTTCCAGCATGGCTTCGACATGCTTAGCCATCGATGCCTGTGAAAGCCTGGCATACGCCCCGGGGTCACTGCTGCGTAAGGTATTCGCCTCAACCAGTGTCATCCCCGCCGGCACGTAACTCATAATGTCATGCGCCGGGGTCTGGTCCGTGACCACGTCCGGCACCACGCCCCGCAATACCAGCTCAGGGTATATCTGGGCAGCATTACCAATCAACCCGATCGATCGGGGCACCTCATTTTTTACTGCCTCCTCCACCATGGTCATGGCATCTTCCAGTTCATCAGTCAAAACGTCCACATAACCCACTTCATGCCGGCGTCGCGCCCGCTCGGGGTCGATTTCCACAATCAAACCTACCCCCTGGTTCATGGTGATCGCCAGTGGTTGTGCCCCGCCCATGCCCCCCAGTCCGGCAGTCAGCACGAACTTGCCTTTCAATGATCCCCATCCCCGCTGTTGAGCCAGCGATCCCAATGTCTCATACGTGCCCTGCAGGATACCCTGTGTGCCAATATAGATCCAGGACCCGGCTGTCATCTGCCCGTACATGATCAAGCCCTTTGCAGCAAGCATATCAAAGTGCTCCTGGGTTGCCCAATGCGGCACCAGGTTGGAATTGGCGATCAACACCCTGGGCGCATCTGCGTGAGTCTTGAAAACTGCCACAGGTTTACCAGACTGCACCAGCAGGGTTTCGTTAATTTCAAGGTCTTTTAGAGAGGCAACAATGGCATCGAACGCCTCCCAACTGCGTGCAGCTTGCCCCCTGCCGCCGTAGACCACCAGGTCATCCGGTTTTTCTGCCACCGCCGGGTCCAGGTTGTTCTGGATCATGCGGTAGGCAGCCTCCGCCTGCCAGTTCTTGCAAGTCAATTGTGATCCACGTGGGGCATGTACTTCTCGAGCACCAATCATCAGGTTCCTCCTGTGAATTAAGTTAAATTTATTATACATTGAGTTGCCTGGTGGAGTAACAAAACACGCCAGGTTGCACCTGGCGTGTTTTGATTTATAGATTGAAATCTTTACTGAACAACAAAAGTAGCCGAAGCTGTCGTGGTCACATAACCGGTCTTGGCAGCTGTTACGGCGATGTTGTAAGTTCCGGTGCCGCCTTTACGGCTGTTGATCGTGTAGGTCAAAGTCGCCACACCATTAGTGCCGGTTAAGCCGGTCAGCGTGGTTTTGATTGAGTTGGCAGCTGTTACCACCACGGTAACCGATGCACTGCCAACCGGGGCGCTACCACTGGTCACGGTCACGGTGATGGTCACCTTTTCCTTGTTGACATAGGTGGATTTATTGGTAGCAACCGTGGCGCTCAAAGCACCAGTTTGGGCTTCACTCACCGTTATGGTGGCTGATTTTGTGCCCACCAAACCACCGCTATCAGTCACAGAGGCTGTTATGGTGTGGGTGCCGGCTGGTAGGGTCCTTGTAAAGGTTGCACCCATCCCGATCTGGCCTGTAAGATTGGATGTCCATACCATGTTGGCATTGAGTGTACCATCTTCTGCATCTACAGCGCTTCCAGCAAATGTAATACTATCGGTTGTCGTAAAGCTGGCACCATTGGATGGTGCTGAAATTTCCACAACCGGCGCTGTGTTGGTGGTTCCGCCACCCAGGGACGCCAGCGCGGCGGCTGCCTGGACCAGGCCATAGCCAAATATCGTATCGCGGCCGGTAGCGCCAAGGTCAAGCGCGGTGGTGTTCATCGCATTGCGGATTTGCACATTGGTCAGGCTTGGGTTATAGCTCCAGATCAGAGCTGCCACAGCTGAAACATGTGGGGTGGCCATTGAAGTGCCATCCCAGGCTTCGTAGCCGCTGGCTGGCCAGGTGTAAGTGCTGCTGACATTAGCTGTTTCTTCAAGCTTGTTGGCAACGAGGAACTGACCATCTGCCTGGCTGATCGAAATACCAATAATGCTCGATGTATTACCCTCACCTAATGTTCCCAGGAAATTTCCTGGTTCATTGTTGTAGATGATGGCAGCAGTACCACCGCTGTTCTGGACATTCATCACCTTTGTGTAAAAATCAATATCTCCTCTCTGGCAGAGGACCACTTTGCCAGACCAGGCTCCGGTTGTATCACAGATTCCACCATTGACCAGGGCACCGCTGGCAGTTCCACGGCCACTGAACTCAATATGAAAGGCTGAATAAGTCACACCACTTACCACAGCATAAGTTTCATCAACATATGGAATGGTGCTTAATACTCCTACTCCAGGGGCGGCAATTTCAACGTCACTGTTTTGCAGTGAGAAATCAGCGACATTCAGTGATTCATCAATGGCAGCCACAGATACCACCGAAGTATATCCCGCAGGGTAGGAGGTCGCAAACGGGGTCTCCACCTGTTCATTGCCGGCAGCAGCAATATACAAAATTCCAGCATCATAAAGAGTTTGGAAGGCGGTGCGTTCCTTGGTATTTGGCCGTGAACCGCCCAGACTCATGCTGATCACATTGGCGCCATTGTCACGGCATTTATAGATCGCCGCCACCAGGTCGGACGCAGTGGTTGCAGCGCCATCGTCGTTGAAGTACTTAACTATGTACAGTCCAACGGTTCCAGGGGTGACTCCTACGACGCCATCTGAATCATTTTCAGCGGCAATCGTGCCGCCTACATGCGAACCATGCCCGTAACCGTCGCGTGCCCAGTCGTTATCCACCTGGGAAAAACCACCGAGGGCATTTGGTAAGTCTGTATGTGCCTGGTAATAGCCAGTGTCAATAATGCAGACTGTGCGGCCTGCCCCGGTCGGTGCGCCACCATCAATAGCACCGTCTCGATCAGCATCCCAGACATCGCGTGCCTGCACTGCATCGATCCCCCAGGGAACGACCTGCCCATTGGCATCTACGCTATCCAGCGCTGCTGCAGCAACTGCAGAGGGGCTGGCAGCGATCGGGTAGCGCTCCGGGTCTTCCTCAACCAAAACCACAAATGGATTGTTGACAATGCCATTCAGGGCGGCGGTGGGTAAAGTGACAACATATGATTCCAACTCAGGAAAATCATAATGGAAATTTGCCCTGGCATTGGTCAGAGCTTGATGAACTGTGGCGCTTTGCCCGGGTTTGTATGAAACCCAGACGCGAACCGTGTCTTTGGGAGTGGCGGTTACAGGCGCAAAACTTGAGGCTGTAAAGGTCAACACCAGGATCAATGAGAGCAGGATGGATAAACTTACTTTTTTCATGGGACCTCCAAATTAGTTAATGATTTTGCACAACAACACTCATAACAATTTTTATTGCTCTATAGTCACCTCCAGGCAGGTATTTATTCTGTTTTAACCCGAAATAAAGAGAGAATAATTTGCAAGACTCGCTTTGCATATTTATAAAAATTTTAATCACTTAGTGGCTGCAAACAAGGATAAAGTTGTGAATGTTTTGTGAAGAAATTTCTGCATTTTCAACAAGTGATGGCTATTTTTGTAATAAAAAATATAGCGCAGGTAGCTTCACCTGTGCTATATCACGCAAAACACCTTAATACCTAGGGCCCAAGCAGGTAAACTACTTGATATAGATACCATGTGGGTCAAGCTCATTTCTCAAGATGCGCAGTTCATCACTTTTTGGCGCACGCGTGGCCCTCAATGTAGGGCTGACCTTCAAAGGCCAACCAGTGTTTTCCTGCGCCTTCTCCACTGTAACCCCCGGGTGCAGTGCTGCCAGGATCAATTCCCCGTTTTCATCCGGTTCGAGGATGCCCAGGTTGGTGACAACCGCCTGCGGACCCTTGCCGCGCAGACCCACCCTCTCGCGCTCATTCCCGCCATCCATGAAGCCCACGGATGTCCTGAAGTCTACCCTTGCCGGGAAGCGCCTCGCCTGGTGGGGAGTGATGATGTAGCAGCGGTTCGCCCAGGCAGCGATCTCCATCGATCCTCCCGAGCCGGGCAGACGTACTTTTGGATTGGCATAATCGCCAATCACCGTTGCGTTGATGTTGCCAAACTGGTCGATCTGCGCCCCACCCAAAAAGCCAACATCCACATTGCCGCGCTGCAGGTAGAGTGTGAACATATCGTACATGGAGCAAACGGAGGTGGCGCCGCTTACCAGCGTCGGGTCGCCTATCGAAAGCGGCAGGCGCTCCGGCTGTGCACCCACCACCCCGGCTTCATAGATCATCTGCAGGTTGGGTGCATGCGTGCGCCGTGCCAGGTTGCATGCCAGGTTGGGAATGCCCACCCCCACAAACACCTGGTCGCCGTCTTTTAACAAGCGGGCGGCATTGATGATCATCAACTCGGTGGCATTGTATGTTTCAGGGTTCATCTTAATACCTCCCATAATCCACCGGCTCGCTCAAGCGCGGTTCTGGTTTCAAGCGCTCATGCACTGCCACGCCCAGTTTTTGCCAGTAGGCTTCGCGATCTGCCAAACCGAATATCCATTCATCCAGGTAAGCCTGCACCTTCTGATCATCCTCGCTTACCTTGTCCCACATCAGGTAAAAGTCGTTGTCGCGATCATAATAGCCCTGGGTATAGGAAGGGTGCGCACAATAAGGCACATGGCATACCGCATCCACGATCATGCCAGGGATCAATGTACGGTTGGGGTCGGAACGGATGACAGACTCGTCCACGATCTCCTCAGCTGTCAGGATCACATGCTTGGCCGCAAAAGCTGCCTCGCGCTGCTCACCAATGATGCCCCAGATATGGGCATTTCCCAGGCGGTCAGCCCGCTGCACATGCACGATCGAGACATCCGGCAGCAAGGGGGGAACCACGATCACCTCTTCCCCACTGTATGGATCGATCACCCGTTTATATAATGGGTTGGCTTTTTCGAGGTCAACCGCACCGGTCTGTTTCATCGGCATGAAAGGCAGTCCGGTTGCACCTGCCTGCAGGCGGCTGATCATGCTGAAGTGGGAATATTCCTCCCATTCCAACTTACCCGCTTCAATGGCACTGCGGATGCAGCGCAAAGAACCCACCCCGGGATTGCCAATATAAGAAAAGATCACCTTGCGTGCACAACCCGCCGCCACCATCTGGTCATAGATCAGGTCGGGTGTGGCTCGCGCCAAAACCAGGTCCTTTTTACCCTGGCGGATGATCTCATGCCCGGCGGCATAGGGTATCAGGTGGGTAAAACCCGCCGCATACAGCAGATCGCCATCTTTTACAAACTCATGGATTGCAGTTTCCAGTGAAACAAGCTTGCTTGTCGTCATATTCTTATACTATTCCTGTTATTTCTTTTCTTTACCTTGATCATTCTCACTTTTATCCTGCTCTTTTGGATCAATCGTTCCCCCACGCCATAAAGCAATGCCCAGGAGCATTATGAGGCCACCCACAATAATGAACCCAACGGTTGACCCGGGGGAAGAGTTGATCAGCACGGCTATTAAGATCATGATCACGCTGGAAATGATCAGAATTAAGCCAAAAAGGGCATGACTGGGTCTTTTTTCCATGGTTTCCTCACAATTATCCTGCTGCCATCAAATAATTGAACTTAAATCCTTCGAACGTGATTGCGGATCTGCTCATGCAAGTAAAGCGGCAGGTAATACAACCCACCAGAATTCTTACCAGTCGAACCGGAACCTTTCATACCGCCAAAGGGCTGAAATCCCGGCCAGGCGCCGGTTGTGGCACCCTGCGGGCGATTGGCATACGTCACACCTGCCTGGATATGATCATAGAACCAATCCACTTCGCTTTCGGTTCCGTAAAAACCGGCTGTCAGGCCATAATCCACATCATTGGCACGACGCATTGCCTCATGCAGGTCATCAACCGGTGCGACCAGCAGGATGGGTACGAACATTTCACGTTTCCACAACGGGTGAGCCAGTGGAACATCGCTTACGATGGTTGGCGCACAGTAATAACCCTTGCCCAGTTCACCTTCGGTCAACAGTTTCCCGCCCGTTAGCACCTCGCCCGCCTGGCGAAGCTCATTGGTGAACTGCTCATAATCATGATAAGACCCCTTGTCGATCACCGGTCCCATGTAAACCCCTTCCTGGGTCGGGTCTCCAACCACCAGCTTTTCAGTGATTGCCACCATGCGATCGACCAGGGTATCATACACCGGTCGTTCAACAAAAACCCGTGAACAGGCAGAGCATTTCTGCCCCTGCAAACCAAATGCCGAGCGTACTGCCCCCAATGCGGCATCATCCAGGTTGGCATGCCGCGAGACAATCGCCGGGTTCTTGCCTCCCATTTCAAGGATCGCCGGGCGGATGTAACGCCCCTGGGCAAATGTGCGGTGGATATTCATACCCACGTCATATGAGCCGGTAAAGGTCAGTCCGTCTATTTCCGGGCTTTCGATCAGCGCTTTCCCCAGCGAGGAACCCGGACCGGTGACAAAATTGACCACCCCATCTGGGATCCCCGCTTCCTGCATGCATTCCATCAGGAGATAAGGCGTCCAGGATGTGTTTGTGGCGGGTTTGATCACCAGTGTGTTGCCCGCCACCAGCGCTGCCCCGGAAGGGCCGCCGGTTAAAGCTGCCGGGTAGTTGAACGGGCTGATCACCAGCCAAACACCATAAGGTTTTAAAACCGAGTGATTGGTTGATTCCAGCCCTTTGACCGGGTCTGTGCCCATCTGCCGGACATAGCCATGATTTGCTTCCATCTGGTCACAGGCGTAGCGGATCAGGTCAGCAGTTTCCGCGGCATCTCCCAGGGCTTCCATGCGGCTCTTGCCCACCTCAAGGCTCATCACGCAGCCGATCTCGTAAATGCGCTGATCGATCATGTCAGCAACCTTGCGCATCAGGTACACCCGTTCATCCCAGTGCAAGTGGCTCCACGCAGGGAAAGCCTGCCTGGCAGCATGTATCGCGTCTGCGGCATCCCGGGCATTGCCCTTCTGGAAGGTTGCCAGGTGCCACTCGGTATTGATCGGGGATGTTGCCTTATGCTTTTCAGAAGTAAAGCGCTCTTTTCCGTCTATGATCATCGGGTATTCTTTGCCATAACTGGCTTTAACCTTTAATAGCGCTTCGGAATAACGTCTGTTTAGTTCTTCAGGAAAATCAAACATCGTGGAATAGGTGAGTTTGAACGATGCTGCTTGAGTCATGACTGGATAATCCTCCTTGGTTCAAATATGGTCACCTGGTGATTTTATCACAGAAGGATATTTGACCTGTTTGAGTCACCTGTACTTTATGACCGGGGATGTTTTATCGGGTCTTGAGAAGACCTGGGCAGCCAAAATTTTTCAGACCAGGAATTTGCTGATCAGATGTGCCAGGAAACCAGCTGCCGGGGGCACAATAAGCGTGATCGCATACCGGGTGAGCGCAGTCTTTGGGTCGATCAAGGCAATTTCCACAGGCAGGCGTGCTACAGACCACAAAGACCAGGCTGTGATGAAACTGACTGTTGCCCCCAGTCCGGCGCCCGCCTTGATCAAGCCTGCTATGATCGGGAATATCACGTAAGGCGAGCCGGGAATTAACCCGCCAGCCACACATCCGATCAGGACCGCCTTGCTGCCCGCCTTGTTTCCCAGCCAGGCTGCAATAAGGTCTGGCGGCAGCAGCACCTGGATCAGCCCGGCGATCAAAAAGCCAGCCAGCATGATCGGCAGGTTTTTCCAGATGGTCAACCCGGCCAACTTGATGCCATCAACAGCCAGCTCTTTCCCGCGAAACAGGGCAAAGATCAACAGACCAATGGCTATGACAACCATGACCAGAGAGATTGTATCCATTTTGGCGCTCCCTTTACGATTGATCATTTCAGACATCACTCCAAAAGCTTGATCGTCATCCTGGTTTTCTATTTGGAATTACCAGTTTTTCAAACGGATGAAGCAGCCTGGACTGAAAACCCATTATCCCCCTGCTCTTCTAAGATTTTCTTACCCCAATGGTATTTCATCGCATTCGCCGTTCAGCAGGTCAATGTACAGCAGGCCTTTCAGTGGTCTGCCCATTCCCAGCAGCAATTTGACCGTTTCTGCTGCCTGGATGCCAGCGACCAATGCCGCAGTAAAACTCAGGTTTCCCTGTGTTTCTTCCATCCCCTTGGCGGTTGTGGTATTGCCGTAAATCTTCTCTAGTCTATTCTCACCCGGCTGGATGATGCATACCTGCCCACACCACCCGGCGATCGCCCCGTGCACCATGGGAATGCCTGCTTTGGCGGCACTGGCTTGCAGGATAAGCCGTGATGGAATGCCATCCAGTGCATCCACCACCACATCACAACCCTCCATAAAGGCCAAAGCATTGCTTTCATCCAATAAACCCTGGATGGCAGTCACCTCCACCAGCGGGTTGACCGCCTGCATGCGTTGTTTGGCTGCCAGCACCTTGGGTTTACCGAGGTTCAGATTGGAACTCAGGATCTGGCGATTGAGGTTACTGTCATCAAACACATCCCCGTCTACCACCACCAGGTGCCCCACCCCCAGGCGTCCCAGGTACTCCACCACGTATCCCCCCAGCCCGCCACAGCCCACCACCAGGACGCGCTTGTCCTTCAGCGCTTCCTGTTGGGTTTCACTGATCGCTTCATGGTTACGGTAATAGCGCCAGGGTAACATTTTTATCCTCCGGCGATCAGGTGGATGACCATGACATTATCACCATCGTTGATCACATGGTGCTCATACTGATCTTCTGGAATGAAATTGCCATTGACCCTGACCACCAGGTGGCGAAATGTAAATTTCTTCTCTTCGATCACCCCACGGACCGTCATTCCTTCCTGCCATGGGTGATCCCGTGTATTGACCTTGATCATAAGTGTGGCTCGACCACTTCCAACAACATCGGCAGGTCCATGCCGATCTCTTTGAGATGCTCAGGGGTGGGCACACCATTGTTCGTCCAACCCCGCCGTTTGTAAACTGCGTCGGTCAGCAATTTAAACTGTTTTTCACGGTAAGCCCGGGTGGCTGCCAGCTTTTCTTCCAGGGACATCGTAGTTGGGTCTATGCCCTGCTGTTCACGTAGCTGGTTATCATAGCGTTCTTCACGCGACAGGTATTCTTCCCTGGTCACCGGTCCCAGGGCGCGATAGGGCGAACTGTCATGCTCGCGCAGGCCTTTGCCCATCCGTATGTTAAATACACGTTGGAAGTTGTAGACCCGTTCCGACTGGATGATCAGTTCTTCTTTGTCAATCTTCTGCCCGGTCACCGCGTTGTAGATATCCACATAGTTCTGCACATGCTCCGGCACCTTCGCCGGGGTCTCGGTCCGCCCGTTATCCGCCGGCACAATATCATTCCACGGCAGCTTGCACAAGCCCATCAACCCGAACCAGGTGCGGAACATCGGGTAATAATACAGGGCATAGGCTTTGTCTTCAAATGTCGGGATCTGGTTGTTGACCATGTCCATAAAGATCAACCAGGCTTCATCATGCTGGGGGCCCTTGTTGGTCAGGGCAAAACCACCCTGCTGCGCCAGGCTTTCCTTTGGCATATATTCCGAGTATTCCAGGCCTTTGTTTTCCATGCCAATGTCATTCAGCAGTTGCTCATCAGCACCAAAGCGTTCCACAAAGATCTTTTTCATCTTGCGTGTACCCTGCCCGACGATCAAACCAAAACCTTCACCCCGTGCCATCTGGTGCAGCAGTTCCAGGGCGGCATCACTGTTGCCAAAGCGCAGGTCCAGTCCGCCCATGTCTTCGCGGGTGATCTGACCGCGCTCATAGCATTCCATAACAAAAGCCATCATGGTAGCAGTGGAGATAATATCCAGCCCGTAGGTATCACAGTAAAAATTGGCTTCCAACACATGCCGCGGATCAAAGCAGCCCAGGTTGGCACCCAACCCGGCAGCATTTTCATATTCCGGGCCATCCACCGTGACACACTGCCCTGCATAGGGACCGGTTCGTAACTTAAAGTTGTCAGCCGCCTTGGAACATGAAATGGTACATCCATACCAGCAGCCATCATGTATACCCTGGGTGAGGAATTCGTTTACAAAGACCTCTGGGGCGATCCGGTATGCCTCAGGGTCACCGCCCGTCTGGAAGTTGCGCGTGGGTAGCAGGTCATACTGGTTCATGATCATGACCGTATTGGCAGTGCCGATCTTGCGCATGCCATTTTGTTTGTCATCCAGGTCATGGATCTGCTTGTGCATCTTGACGCCAATACGGTTGATCGTTGCCACATCAGCCGGGTTGTTGAGATTACCTTTTACACCCTTGAACTTGACCACCAGGGCTCGGATGTGCTTATTGCGGAAGATTGTGCCCAATCCGCCGCGTCCTGCCTGCTTGACACGCACAGTCTTGCGAAATGTGTCATAGAACGAGAAATTAAGCATGCCCACCAGGGTATGTTCTGCCGCGCTTCCTGTACAGACCACAGAAACGCTGCGTTTGTCATCTTCATTCTCTGCATATTCTTCAGTCAGCGCTTCAGTTAACAAGTGGGTATCATAAGGCAGATCGCCCGCGTCTTCGATCGAGATATGCCCTTTATTGCCATCGATGACGATTACCAGGTCATTCTCAGACTTACCCTGGATCTCAAGTGCGTCCCACCCCGAAAATTTCAGCAGGGGTCCAAAATATCCGCCCACGTTGGAGTCAATGGGAATGTCGGTTAGCGTTGAGATAGCCGCAAGCAATGTTTTACCGGTGCCAGGGTATTGGGTGATGCCACCGATCGGACCGGATGACATGACGATCTCATTTTCGGGGGAATCCCAGCGGGTTTGTGGGGTGACCGCATGCCACAAGTACCACAGGTCAAAGCCCTTGCCCCCGATGAATTTATCTTTCATGAACTGGGTGACTTCTTTTTCTTCAATCCGCAAGTCACCCACATTAATATAAAGAGACCGGTTGTTATAGCCTTTCTCGATCCGTGTCAACTTGTAATCATATGATCTCAAGACTTTTCTCATGCTCTCCTTCCTATACCGCTTTACTTTCCAGGATTTCCAGTGCATTGACCGGGCAGACCTTGGTGCAAATCCCGCAGGCAATGCACTTGAAGGGCTCGGTCAGGTCATCTGCGTAAAACATGGATAGTTCTGAGCAGAAACCAACACACCCCAGGCAGCCCACACACAGTTTTTTATTGATGCGCACCACACCGTTGCGATCACGGTAGATGGCATGCGCAGTGCACATGTTGATACACTCACCACATTGGGAACATTTGATCGCCCGAAATGTATTGTCGTTATTGATAATGCGAATGGCCGATTTGTTCCTGTCTTCTACCCGGAAATAAGCCTTCGAACATGCTTTTTCACATTCTCCACAGCCAATGCAGATCTCCTGTTTACAATGAAGAACTTTCATAAAAGCGTGCCTCTCCTTATCTTGTTTTCATCATTGTACAATGCCCTGAAATTTACGTCAACCAGCCCACCCGGTTCGTCGTATCTATTTTGATCCCGGGTAATTGATCGGTTCAATTGTCCGTTCAAGTGTCGCAGTTCCCTCTTCCAACCCGTGCGGGTAGTAGAACGTCTTGCGCAGTTGCCAGGTGAGGGGACCATGATGACGGTAACCCTGGTAGGTACCCCAGAACTGCATGACTCGGAACCAGCAGATGGACGCCAGGTTTTTCCATAATACACGCTGGCGGCAGGCCTGGCCTATATCCGAAGCTATGTTTCTCGATGAGATGCGCACAAAATCAATGAAACCGAATCGCTCATGGATGAATAATGACTTGAACGCCATGGCCTCCCTGCGATAGCGGTTGTAAACCCCTTTGGGCGTTTCCTGGTGCACATGGATGATCTCTGCCTCGGGCACATAATGGATCTTATGCCCCTGATCCATAGCCCACACTGCCCAGGCTACATCTTCCAACCCCGGCAGGGTTTCATCATATGGGTGCTCCACCACCAGCTGCCGGCGAACAGCAGCATTGGCATTATTACAGAACTGGGTATCCTGGTATTTCTGAGTGGTATTGGGGTACCAGTGGGCAAAGACCTGTTGTTCTGAAAATTTTGACTCACTGCTGCCGCGTTGTTTTCCATAGGTCAGGGCGATCGATGGATCGGTAAAAGGCGCCAATAGTTTTTCAAGCCAATCCGGGTAGACCGGGTATACATGCGCACTGGCAAAAACGAGCAGGTCAGAATTTGCATTCGCCACGCCCAGATTCAATGCCCTGCCAAAGGAAAACTCATGGGGCGCGATCTTCACCAACTTGACAGGGTATCTTTGAGCAATACCAACTGTCGCATCCGTGGAGCCCGAATCAACCAGGATGATTTCCACTTCACGTATCGATTGGGACAGGACCCCATCCAATAATCGGGCAATATACTTTTCCTCATTATATGAACGAATAATGATCGAACAAACTGGTTTTTCCAATATACTACCTCGTCACAACTAGTGTAAACCATTATACAAATAAATCTGGCTTTTTCCCATAGACCCAACACTGATACAGAAATAAAAACAGCAATCGCAAGGTTGCTGTTTTACATAATTTTAGTTTTTCTTCCTTCCTGCGGGTTGCCATGTCTACAATGGCAGTTAGAACCAGCACCACACCTCTCACAATATATTGGATCATGTAAACAGATGGTATAATTTTTGGACTTAATTCAGAGAAAAAGGGAATTATATGGCCAAAACATCTGCATCCTGCCCAAAATGCCGCAAACCAGTCATGGTTGAACTCGACCGCCTGTTTGATATGAATACCGACCCCCAGGCCAAGCAAAAATTACTTTCCGGTCAATCAAACCAGGTCGCCTGCCCCAATTGTGGTTATAAGGGCCCCTTACCGACACCCATCGTCTATCATGATCCTGAAAAAGAACTTCTACTGACCTTCTTCCCCCCTGAGTTGGGCATACCGGTCCACGAACAGGAAAAAATGGTCGGCCCATTGATCAAAAAAGCAGTTGATGACCTGCCAATGCAGAAAAGAAAAGCCTACCTCTTTCAGCCCCAGACCATGCTGACCCAGCAACGCCTGTTTGAACGCATACTGGAAGCAGATGGTATCACTCCTGAGATGATGAAAGCCCAGCAGGACCGGTTGAACTTGATCCAACGTCTTGCCCTGTTATCTGATAATGTACTGCCCGAAGCGATCAAACAGGATGATAAATTGATCGACGAACAATTCCTTATGTTGTTATCCCGTTTGTCAGAAGCCTCAGCGGCAGCAGGTGATGAAACCAGCGCCAATAAGCTGGCCGAATTACAAAAGAAAATCCTGGAACACTCAACTTTTGGCAAGCAGGTCCAGGAACAAACCCGTGAAACCCAGCAGGCGATTGCTGACCTGCAGGAAGCCAGCAAGAAAGGCCTGACCCGCGAGATTCTCCTTGACCTCGTCATCAAAGCAACAGACAATGAAACCCGCCTGGTGACGCTCGTCAGCATGGCGCGCGGTGGACTGGATTATGGTTTCTTCCAGCTGCTGAGTGATAAACTGGAACATGCCAAACCTGACGAGGCCAAAAAATTAACTGATCTGCGCAGCAAGTTACTGGAAATAACCCAGGAGATCGACGAGGCAGTCAAAGAACAGACCGCACAAGCACAGAAGTTGATCAATGAGATCATTGCTGCTGAAAATATTGAGGAAGCAGCCCAAAAAGCGCTGCCCCAAATGTCACAGGTTTTCATTGAAATACTGCGCACGGAACTCCAAACCGCCCAGAAGTCCAAGGATCAAACCCGTTACGAGAAACTGATCAAGATCGCTGGTGTCATCCAATCTGCCAGCTCCTCTGCTGCTTATTTTGGCCTGGTGGAAGCGCTTCTCCAGGCTCCCGATGATCAAGCTGTTGAAAAAGAATTGGCACAGGCACGGGATCTGGTTAATGAAGATTTCATGCAGTTTCTTAACACCCTGATCAATCAGCTTGAGGCTGAAAAAGAACAGGCCGAAGTGATCCAGCGGTTAAAAGATATCAACCGTATCGTTTTGCGGTTTTCAATGCAAAAGAACCTCAAGTAATGCTGTTGTGAGAATTAACTTGTAAACGGATTTTCCAGGCGAAACCCATGCCCGCGCATGGTGATGATATATTCATGGGTCGGATCTGCCTGGAAAAGCCTTTCCCGTAAGCGCCGCACCAATGCATCAAGCGCCTGTTCACTGATCCCCTCGGTGATATCCCCCCAAACTGCCTGGATTGCCTCATCTCGTGAAACAACTTCCCCGGTTTTTTGAACCAGCAACGACAGCAGGTCAAACTGGGACCTTGAAAGCGGGGGGGTCACCTCATTGCCTCTAACCCAGACGCGGTGAGCTGCCAGGTCAACCTTCAGAAGTTGTTCAGGCTGGATAACCGTGGAAAGATCGTCCAGCGGTAATGTGGCATCCGAGCTTAGGTAAGTGAATTCCTGGGCCATGGCAATTTGCACCAGGTCTCCATCATGCAATAAAACCGGTGAGTTGACCCGTTGATTGTTCAGGTAAGTACCATTCTTGCTGCCCAGGTCTTCCAATATGACCCCCTCTTGTTTCCTGGTAAGCTTGGCATGTTGACGTGATACCTGCCGGTCAGCAACCACAATATCGCAGTTCTCATCCCGCCCGATCAGCAGCACCTTGCTGATCAACCAGCGCTGCCCATTCAGGCTGCCGCCCTGGGCAATGAAGAACGGGTAATCACTTTGTGCTCTTTCCATCTGCTCTATCTCATCACAACCATATTGGCGATAATCCAGTGTTACGCTATAATAACTTAAGTTAAAGTATTATAGTATACTCTCAGCCCGTAAACGCCGAAAAAAACGGGCTACAAGTTGATAAACCGACACCGTTGCCATGTGAATATTCACATGGCGGGGAACTTACAGGATAAAAATGCCAGTTCAATTAAAACCTGGTGTAGTTTTACATAAACGTTACAAGATCGATCGGGTGATCGGGCAGGGTGGTAAAGGCTGCATTTACCTGGCCGAGGACCTGGTCCTTGCTGGTCGATCATGTGCGGTTAAAGAAGTGGAACATGATCCTTCTTTGCCTGAGAACGTTTTAAAGGAAACCCGCGATCAATTCCACCAGGAAGCGACCATTCTGGCCCGCCTGGATCACCCGAACCTGCCCAAAGTGTCTGATTTTTTCTCCATCCTCGATAATGACTACCTGGTCATGGATTTTGTGCCCGGCGATGATCTGCGCGCATTAATGCTCAAAGCCAGCCAGGCAGGAAAATTCCTTACAGAAGGTGAAGTAATTGGTTGGGCTACCCAACTGGGAGATGCATTGGTCTACCTGCATGGGCAGCAGCCAGCCATCCTGCACCGCGACATCAAACCAAGCAATATGAAGCTGACCCCCAGTGGGTTGCTTAAGCTGGTTGATTTCGGTTTGGCCCGCATGCTTGCCCCCGGTGAGGTCACAGTCACCATACTGCAAGGGCAGGGGACAGCCCAATATACGCCACTTGAACAATATGGGGGGGATTCAGCCCACACGGATGTGCGCAGCGATATTTATTCATTTGCCGCCACGCTTTATCACCTGCTGACCAATGAACCACCTGCCAATGTCCGCGACCGGTTCCTCGATTCAGCGGCGCTGATCCCTCCCAGGGAGTTGAACCAGGCAATCTCACCCCGCACAGAAAGGGCCATCCTCTGGGGTCTGCAACTGCATCCGTCCGACAGGCCGGCATCAGTTCAGGCATTCGTCCGTGCCCTGACAGAGGAAAGTTCGCCCTTGAGCAGGGGGATCTCAAACCATCGTAAACAAAAAGTCATGCAGACACTTGAAATTGCTTTATCTGCCATTGCGATCGGGCTGGCGATGATCGGTCTGATCCTCAGCCTGGTCCATATCCTGTAATTCCCCCAATAATTGTCCTCTAAGGGATCTTATTTCCCTCTTTTACCATCCACCAGACTAGCGCAACGATCCATCCCAGGATAAGCCCAACCAGCGCCATCTGGATTACAAACCATGTCCCCGATTTGATCATCCAGGATACCGTCCCTTGTGTTCCCAGGCTCAGGTAAACAAAAGAGGTCAACCCGCCAATAACTGCACACAATCCTGAGCGTAAACCCCAACGTTCCGATCCCCACCAGTAGTACCCGATAAGATAGGCAATGCCAAAGCCCATGGCAACGATCAGCATTGTGATCAACCAGTCCAACGGCTTGGGATAACCAACGACTGTAGTTGCTTCGCTCGTGTCTTGTACCGCTAAGGTCGCAGTAGGTGTTGGTTCGGGCGTTGGTGTCGGTGTCGGCATCGGTGTACTGGTGGGAACCACCACTTCTGCCACCCCGCTTTCTATGTTCAATAACAGGGTACTGGAGATTAAAGCGGGTTCACTGATCGCTGTAATTTCGATGGTATCGGGTCGATCGATACGATAAGCCAGCGTTGCCATCCCATCCACCGTGGCGACGTCAGATTGCTGGATGATCACATTTTCCCCGGTCAGGCGGAAAGTAAAACGTACGATCGTGCCGTCAGGAACACGATGTTGATTATGGTCCTTGATCAGGCCTGCCTGGATATTGATCGTTTCACCCAACTTGAGAATGGGAAGGGGTTGGATGGGTGTCTCTGCCGGTTCAGGTGTCTCAACTGGTGTTTCCACTGGCATTACCAAGCTCAAAGCAATGACCTGGAAAGGATCTGGTGACGTTGCTGTGATCAGGTCATAGCCTACGCTACTGACATCCACCGGTAAAACACCAGTTGGCTCGATCTCCTGCATCAAGATGCGTGCAGCCACTTCAGTGAACTGGGGCAGATGGCTGAAAAGTCCATAATAAGCTGTTACCTTGGATAATTCCGTCGCATCCAAATAATACGGTGTGCCATAACTGAATACGATCACATTTTTATCCTGCAACAGGTCATACCGTTCTGCAAGCAAGCGTTTTAACGCTGAAGAATCCTTATATGAACTGTCCAGGTCAATGATGTTGAAGATCAGCCACTCCGAACGTTTAATATTATCCTCAAGATTGGGGTCGGAGGGTTCACTTACCCTATCCAGCAGCTCATTCAGTTGGGTGAAACTGTAAGACGCAAGTCGGTTCTCTAAAACCTCATTTCCTGCCTGTGGTCCATATAGTCGCAATAGGGCTTCCTCAAAACCTGTACCGGTAAGTAATTTTTGATCAGCGCAGGTGTTGCAGTTCTTGTAGGTCCGCACGTCTGTAAATATTGTAATGAATTCATACATCGAGGGTGAAGATGGCAGGTCCAGGTTGAGCTCAGTGCTTCCCGGGCTGATCAATGTGGCTGCTTTGAGGGCAATGGCTGAACTGGACTGTAACTGGTCGCCGATCGCAGCGATGTTAGCCACGTTTGGTATAACTTCTTCCTGGGAAAATTCCGGGTAGCGCTCCAACTTGCTTTGCAGAATGCGGTAAACAGAGGCATCCACCTTTTGCGCAAATAATGGGTCTTCCTGGTATTTTTGGATGAAGAAGTCGATCGTGCGCAAGATGCTGGTGTATTCATCCGGGTCCCCCGAAGCGCGAAAATTATCCAGGATCAACAGGTCATTACCTGCCAGGAAAGCCGAACGGGCAACCTGCCAAGATTCAAACGAAGTTTCTGTCGGGTCATAGAATTTTCGCATGGCCGTGCTGCCCAGGTTATCTGCCACCATCAGTCCCCCATTCTCACGCCACGCTCCAAGTTCCTCCAATGCCAGAAGCTGGTTTAATGCCGCAGGATCAAGGCTGACCGGCTTGGTCGTTGCCCGGATATTTCCCTGGAAACCCTGGTAGCGAATATGAGAAACCAGCAACCCATCCGAAACACTCTCAACTGATGCAGCTTTACCGGTCACAGAAAAGAAAGGTGCCAGTTCAAGCTGTTTCAATTGTTCAAGCGACTTCATGACAGTGGAAATCTCATTTTCAGGTGATCGGTCAACCCCTCCCAATCCCGGGAAGTGCTTGGCGATCACTGCCAGTTGGTCATCGCTGCCCTGGTGCAATCCACTGATAAATGCCTGGCCAATTTCTCCAACCCAATAAGGATCCCCGCCAAAAGCGCCTGTTCCTGCCAGTTCCAGCGAGTTGGCACTTGACGAGTCCACGACATCCAGTGATGGACCGAGAAAGAGGTTGAACCCCAGGTCAGCCAGTTCGGTACCCAGGATCTCGCCAGCCTGTTCAGCTAACAATGGATCCCAGGTGGCACCCATTGCCATGGCGCCAGGGATAGGCGACAGACCGTTGATTATTTCCCCTGATAAGGAACTGCCAGGTTGTTCAATGCCGATCCACAGGGGTATTGAAGAGATGGCTGGCTCGCTGGGGTTTTCAACAACCAGCTGTTGAACAGGTTCAGGCAGCATGACCAGTGATTGGAGGCCACTGACAAGGGTGACAACCTCGTTGAGGGTATCCAGTTCAGGAAAATTGCCATTTCCGTTCGAAAGGATCACCCCGCCAACACGCTGGTTGACGATCAGGTCATATATCTTGGTATTGTTGCTGATATTGGTCCCGGAAAAAGTGACCAGGAAGAGCTGTCCAACTTTTTCTTGCGTGCTCATATTTTCCAGGATGGTAGCCACCTGGTTCAGGTTTGAGGCGGAACCCGGTCTGGCGCTCAAAGTAGACCCGGCTAACAATGAAAATATGATCAGTGCCTGCAAGAGCCTGAAAAAAACAGGGGAATGTGAATGCAGGCACCGATTCATTCCTACAAACTTTCAATAACCTGCCGCGCTGCCAGGGGGTCATTGCAGATGATCATATCCACGCCCAGTTGGGTAAGCAACTTGATCTCCAACGGGTCATCCACTGTCCAGGCATTCACCTGGCGTCCCTGGGAGTGCATTTTTTGGATCATTCGACCATTCACATCAGCAAAATACGGGTGCAGTGCCTGGTAAGGATACATCTGCCCGAGAGGACCTCTTAATAAAGCTCCTGCAATGCCCGGGAAGGTCAAAAGTCCCTTCCTGATCGCCGGGTTGCGCTTTTCAGCCCGTTTTAAATTTCGGGGGTTAAAAGATGAAAGAAGGATACTCTCACACAAATTATATTTCTCGACGAGGTCGATGACACGTTCTGTCAGGTCATCAAGAGGCGTTGCATAGTTTTTTAATTCCACATTGATCAGGAATTTCCCGCCAAACTGCTCGAATACTTCTGACAGGGTGGGCAAATGCTCCCCTTTGAAGCGATCGTCAAATGTCTTGCCGGCATCAAGATCCTTGAGCGTCCGGTAAGAAAAATCCCTCACCCTGCCGCTGCCATTGGTTGTCCGGTCAACCGTATCATCATGGATGACAACCAGTGCCTGGTCCTTGCTGAGCATCACATCCAGCTCGATGCCATCAGCACCCTGTTCAAGAGCAAGGTTGAAAGCTGCCAATGTGTTTTCAGGTGCATGGGCACTTGCCCCACGGTGGGCAATGATTAAAGGTTGTGTTTTTATGTTATTTGTTGTCATAAAGCAATTATAGCATGCCCATTTAAAACAACATAAAAGCATTGAAAGACTGGAGAATCAGGCTATAATTAATATACACGAACATTTGTTAACCAACAGCGATCGAGAGCAGGAAAGAGGTAAAAATATGACCAGGTTCCAGACAGTTAAAAAGAGAAATGGCACGATCGTACCCTTTACCCAGCAGCGTATAACCAATGCCATCTACCGCGCAGCAGTTGCGGTCGGTGGTCGCGACAAGAAAACCGCCGCTGAACTCAGTGAGCAGGTGGTTCAACTGTTGGAAGAAACCATCCCAATCGGTGAAGTCCCTACCATCGAACAGATCCAGGACATGGTCGAAAAGGTGCTCATCGAGAACGGGCACGCCAGGGTTGCCAAGGCATATATCCTCTATCGTGATGAACGTGCACGCCAGAGGGAAAAAAGAAATGATGCTGTCTACAATTCCTCCACCAACATCCCATGGGAAAAACTTTGGCATGTGCTGGATTGGTCCATTGAACACCAGGTGAACACCGTCGAACAGCTGAACGCCCACATTCACAATGGCACCTTGCCGCAGGTCATCACCGCTGCTGAAGCTGCCTACCACGAAGATGTTGAGAATGCTGCTTCCATGGTCCTGGCACGCCGTAACGAAGTGCGCATGGTCTTTATTGCCGGGCCTTCATCCTCCGGAAAAACAACCACCACCATCAAACTGGGTGAGTACCTTGCCCGTGCAGGGTTGAACCTCGTGACGCTCAATGTCGATAATTACTTTTTTGATCTTGAACTCCACCCCAAAGACGAATTCGGTGATTACGACTTCGAAACGCCCCAGGCTTTGGACCTGCAATTGATAAACGATCATCTCAGCCGTTTATTTGCCGGGCAGGAGGTGCTCATCCCATATTACGACTTCAAAACCGGACATCGCCATGACGATAGAACGCCAATGAAACTGGCATCCAATGACATCATCCTCATTGACAGCCTGCATGGTCTTTACCCTGAAATGACAAGCGCCATCCCGGACAACATGAAGTTCAAGCTCTATATTGAACCTCTTTTGCAGTTAAAGGACAACCAGGGTCAGTATGTCCGCTGGACCGACATCCGCCTGATCCGCAGGATGCTGCGCGATGCTGCCCACCGCGCTTATGACCCGACCCAGACCCTGCTTCACTGGCACTACGTCCGCACCAGCGAGATGCGCCATATCATTCCATACATCAACACCACCGATACCATCGTCAACAGCGCCATGCCCTATGAGCTGCCCCTCTATAAAACCAGGCTGGGTGCATCATTTGCCAGATGGGCAGAGGATTTTGCTGGTGACCCACTACGGGAGGATGCCTTTGAACGTGCCAGGCGTGTGCATGCCTTGATGGACCAGTTGGAAGCCCTGCCGGATGATTCCATCGTACCGGAAAACTCGGTGATCCGCGAATTCATCGGCGGTGGCATCTATAAGTATTAAGCCCCGGGTTGAAGCATAAGGATCCTGTTTATTGGGCTATAATGTCACTTATATGACATATCTGGTGGGAATCACATGGTATTAACCAACGGCAGAGAACCAATCATCAACCCGACTGCACGGATCCTTGGTTTGAACCTCAACGGATCAAGGACATTGATCGTCTACGGTGATCTGAACGGGCTGGTCTATGAGAGCATGCAGGTAAGTACACCTCTCAACAAAGCATTCCTGCCTGCTTTTGACGAAATCATGTCTGCTGCCGATCGGCTGATCTCACGCACCCAGGCCCAACACCTGCCAAACCCCCAGGTCATCTCCCTGGCGGTCTGTGGCGACCTGGATGTCGAGCGCGGCGTGCTGGTCTCTGCGCCGGATATGCCGGATTGGCAATCTGTGCCCTTAAAAGGTCGCCTGTCGATGCACTACAACCTGCCGGTTTTTGTGGAACAGGAAGCCAACGCTGGCGCCCTGGCTGAGTTCTATTTTGGTGCCGGTCAAAACCACCGCAGCATTGTCTTCATTAGCATGGAGCCCACCATCCGCACTGGCATACTTTCCGATGGGACTGTCTACCGCAGCCCGGGCGGCTATGCGGGCAACCTGGGGGAGGTGGTATTGGCGGAATATGGACCGGCTGGTTATGGTCTTCCGGGATCTTTGAACGGCTTTTGCAGTTCCCTCGGGATGGTCGAACTGGCTCATCTGCGCTTTCCACACAATTGGGCTGCCGACCTGGACATCAGTAAGTTAGTAGCGTTTGCCTTGAATGGCGATCAGGATGCCCAGACAGTCTTCAATGAGGCAGGCGATTGGCTGGGCAAAGCGCTTGGTCCCCTGGTGCGAATTTTACACCCCGAAGCGATCATCCCTGGATATCCCGGGTGCATCTTGGATAACCTGCTGCTCGCTCCTGCCCGCCTGGCATTGGAGTCGTCCACCAACCTGCCTGCTGAACGCATGCCCCAACTTTTACCAGCGCGACTTGGAACCAGGCTGGCAGAGATCACAGCACTGGCACCGGTGATCAGCCGCTTCCGGGCTAAATCCGGATAAATGCCAAACCAAAAACCTGAATAACAGCCAGGTTTTTGAATCCTCTATGCTTGCCTCATTGCCATCTTTCGCCGAACAGAAGTCACAAAGAACGCCAGCATATAGCTCACCCCCGCAACCAGGATGATTGCTGCCCCGGATGTCAGGTTCATGGTATACGAGATCATCAACCCGATCAGGGTAAACAGCACACTTAACCCGCATGCCAGCACCATGATCTTCCACATCGACTTTACGAAAAGACTGGCGATCGCTGGCGGAATGGTCAACAGGGCAATGATCATAATCAACCCGACCACGCGCATCGATATCACCACCGTCAGACCGATCAAGATGATCATCCCCATGTAGATTATATCCACCGGTATGTTGCGTACCCTGGCGAATATTTCATCAAAAGAGATCATCAAGAGCAGGCGGTAAAAGACCGCAACCAGGATAATGATCAGGATCGATAATCCCAGCATTAGCCCGATGTCCAGGCTCGAAACTGCCAGGATACTGCCAAACAGGTAGCTCATCAGGTCAGCCTTATAACCCGGGCTGAGATTGATGAATATGATCCCCAGCGCCATCCCCACCGCCCACATTACCCCGATCAGGGTGTCTGCCCGCTGGCGGGTTTTGCGCTGCACCCAGCCCATCAAAAAGGAGGACAACAATGAAAATGAGATCGCCCCGATCAGCGGGTCAATTCTCAAAAGGAACGCCAGGCCGATCCCACCATAAGCTGCATGGGCAATGCCACCGCTCAAAAATACGATCCGGTTGAGAACCACCAGCGTGCCCACAATGCCACAGGCAATGCTGACAAGCACACCGGCCACCAACGCGTTGCGCATAAACTCATAACTGACCATTGAAGTGATGAATTCAATCATGGTGCTCTCCCATATGATGTTCATCCAGCACTCGATGCGGAACGCCGTGAGCGATCAGGTCCACCGGGCAACCATAACTCTTGGTCAGCATCTCAACCGATAGTTGCTTTTCACGGTGGTAGATGACCTGGCGATTGACACACCCGATCGTTTTAACATAGCGGCTGATGGCAGTGATATCATGTGAGATCAACAGGATCGTCACCTGTTGATTGATCTTTGCCAGTAACTCAAACAGGTTTTGGCTGGCAGTCACATCCACGCTGGCTGTCGGTTCATCCAGCAGCAAAAGTTGCGGTTCAGCTGCCAGCGCTCTTGCAATAAATACCCTCTGTCTCTGCCCGCCGGAGATTTCACTGATCGACCGCTTGCGGATATCCTGCAAACCCAGCCAATCCAACTTTTCAGCCACGATGGCATCGTCCTCGGGAGTAAGCCTGCGGAAAATGGCAGGGTGTGATATCCTGCCCATGCGCACGACTTCCCACACACTGACCGGGAAGCTCATGTCGTCCACCTGCAACTGCGGTACATAACCGATATGTCTCCGACCAGCCTGTGCGGATTCCCCCATCACTTTAACTTCGCCCTTGTTGGGCTTGATCAGCCCGAGGATGACTTTGAGCAATGTGGTCTTTCCCCCGCCATTCGGTCCGATCATGCCGACAAAATCACCCTGCAACATTTCGAAGTTCACATCTTCAAGGATGGTCTCTTCGTCGTAACCGGCATAGACCGAGCGAAGCGAGATCACTGTATCATCTTTTTTCATCATATATCTTCCGATCATTGTCCTTCAGCGCCATTCAAAGACACTGCAATTTCACTGGTAATAATATTCATATTGCTCAACCAATCCTTTGCCAGTGGGTCGAGTATCACCACTTTTGCCCCTATCTGGTCCGCCAGTATCGCGGCATCGCGGGTCGAAAAAGCCTGCTGGGCAAATATCACCCTGAGGTTATATTCATCCGCCAGGTCAATAATACGCGAAAGTTCTCCTGCCCCGGGCTCCTGCCCTTCGACCTGCACCGCGATCATTTGCAGCCCATAATCCCGCGCAAGATACGCATAGGATGGGTGCACTGTTAAAAATGTTTTTGAGGTTAAACTGTCAAATTGCTGCCTGATCTCATCATCCAGTAGCTCAATGTCCTTGATAAAAGAATCCCGTCCTTCCAGGTAAGTACCTTTATTATCCGGGTCAAGCCTGATCAATGTGTCAGCGATGGTCCCCGCCTGCAATTTCACAAGGCTGGGAGAAAGCCAGGTATGCGGATCCTTACCATGGCCATTTTCTTCATCCAAAAAATCAATCCCGCTTGCTGTATCCACGATCTGCATCTGGGGGTTGGCGGCGGCGAATTTCCCTAGCCAGGCATCCTCAAATTCGACCCCATTGGCAAAATATGCTTGCGATTTGGCAATAGCCTGCATTTGCCTGGGCGTTGGTTCGTAAGAATGCGGGTCGTCGCCCGCGCCCACCAGGATATTGACCTCAACGAGTTCTCCTGCAATGCGCTCAACGAAGTAAGCCTGGGGAGGAATGCTGACACTGACCTGCATTTTTGAGGTTTGTTGGGTTTGTTCATTTACCGGAGCACAGGCGGTCAATAAAATGAGTAAACCGATCATGCCAAAAAGGGTAATTTTTGTTGAGTATCTCATTTTACCTTCTGACATTCCAAGCAGAGCCCGTAAAGTTGAAGTAAATGCTTTTGGACGATGAAGCCCGTCTCTTCCTGCACCTTCTTGACCATCAGGTTAATATCCTCATATCCCTCAAACTCTATGGTGCGTTCACACTTCGAGCACACAATGTGGTGCCTGTGACCCACTGGCGCAAGCATGTAGCTGTTGCAACTGGCGTCTGAATGTACCAGGACGATCATACCAAGACCTGCCAGAACTTCAAGCGTACGGTAAATACTGGCAACGCTTAACATATGTCCGTCTTTTTTCGCCTGCCTGTAGATCTCGTTGGGCGACACTGGCACCTGGGAATGTTCAAGGATACCCATCACAACACCCCTCGGACGTGACACCCTGAAACCTGCTTCTGTCAACTTTTCCTGCCAATCCATAGCACTCCAATTATTGATAAAGTTTCTCAATAAGAAGAGGAAGTGTACTATTGTCAGCACAACCTGTCAATCTTGGTTGAGTATCGCTGTATAAACCTTTTATCAGAAAAGATAAATCACAAACCCCTGCTAATCTAATCTGATATAATCACGCAGTTAAAATTAAAATATTCAAGGCAGGTTCATAACCTGTCAGAAGGAAAATAATGAAAAATTCAAATACTGATTTTGTCCAGGATGACCTGGTTGTCGTTCTGGATTACACGTTAACTGTGGATAGTGAAGAGGTTGATGCAGGCATTTTACCTTACCTTCATGGTCACAATAACATCATTCCCGGGTTGGAAAATGCTTTGAATGGCATGAAAATTGGCGAAACCAAAGAAGTTTTTGTCAAAGCGGCTGACGCCTACGGTGAGTATGATGAAGAGGCTGTGCTGAATATCAACCGCGATTCCTTCCCCCAGGATTTCGAGATTAAATTGGGTCATCCCCTGCGCGTGAGGGACGACCAGGGGCATGTCTTCAGCGGCACCATCACAGCCCTTGCCCAGGACACCATCGAGTTGGACCTGAACCACCCGATGGCAGGAAAGGACCTGCACTTCAAAGCCACCATTACCGACATTCGTGAAGCAACTGCAGAAGAAATAGCCCACGGTCATATTGCCAGCGATTGTTCAAGCTGTGGCTCAGATGGTTGCAGCAGCGGTTGCTGCGGTTAATTTTGCTTTTCTTTAAAACCAGACAACAGGTATTTATTCAATACCTGTTGTTTTTTTAATTCAATAAAGATTTTCCTATTTAACCAGTAATTCGGCGATTTTGACGATTACATCCACCCCTTTTTCCAGTGCGAAAACCGGGATGAACTCGTATTTCCCGTGGGCATAATGACCCCCGGTGAAAATGTTCGGTGTTGGTAATCCCATATAAGATAATCGACTGCCATCCGTCCCACCCCTGATCGGTTCATAAATGACTTTGATGCCCAATTCGTTCATCGCATCCTCGGCAACTTTAATAATCTCGGGATGGGGCTGAACCATTTCTTTCATGTTAAAATATTGGTCCTCAATCTCGACCTTGACAGTTCCAGCACCATACTTGTTGTTAATGAAGTCTGCTGCCTGCTGCATGGCAACCTTTTTTGCCTCAAATTTTGCCCTGTCATGGTCGCGGATGATGAATTCAACCTTTGCCTCTTCAACGGTCCCATTGAATTGATAGATATGGATAAAACCTTCATATTTATCTGTGAATTCAGGTCGCTCATTCACTGCCAACAGGCTGTTGTATTCCATGCCAACCAGGATGGCATTCAGCATCTTGTCTTTTGCTTTGCCCGGGTGGACGTTGCGTCCATTGATCGTCAGCGTGGCACTGGCGGCATTGAAGTTCTCAAACTGCAGCTCGCCAACCTCGCCGCCATCCAGGGTATAGGCAAAGTCCGCCCCGAATTTCGCAACATCAAAATGATCCACCCCATGACCCACCTCCTCGTCAGGCGTGAACCCGACCTTGATCGCGCCGTGCTTGATCTGTGGATTGGCGATCAATACAGACAGGGCTGTCATGATCTGGGCAATGCCCGCCTTGTCATCCGCACCCAGCAGTGTAGTGCCATCAGTGGTAATCAATGTCTCACCGACATATTTCTTTAGGTCCGGGAATTGCTCGGGAGATAAAATGATGTTTTTAGCCTGGTTCAGTATGATCGGACCACCGTCATATCCTTCAATAAACTGCGGGTTGACATCTTTGCCGGAAAGGTCGGGGCTGGTGTCCATATGCGCCAGGAAACCCACCACCGGCACTTGCTTGTCAATGTTCGCCGGCAGTGTCCCCATCACATACCCGTATTCATCCAGTGAGACATCCACCAACCCCAGGTTTAGCAATTCTTCTTTTAACAACTTAGCCAGGTCAAGTTGTTTCAAGGTGGAAGGGAATGTATCTGATCCCCTGGCAGATTCTGTGTCGATCCTGATGTACCGGTTAAATCGTTCAACTACTTCAGACATGTTCTCTCCTCTGGTTAACAAAAATGCTTTGTTTTATGATTTTTGATTTTATCATGCCTTCCGACTTGACATTCACAGGCTCAAAGTAATTGATATTTCCGTCTTCTGAGTGGTAAGATTGATTTGGAAAATCCTGGCATCCACTGAAAAAATGATAAAAACTCACACAAAGGCAAAATTATGGATTTGGATACTGGTTGGCATGACTGTCTCCTTCCTGGTCATCCTCGCAACTTTTCAACTTTTCAGCAGGCAAAATAATCCGGTCATTTCGTCCATTCCCCTTGAAATGGATTACCAAGCAGGTTATGAAGTCATTCATCAATATCCGCATGATCCACAGGCTTTCACCCAGGGTCTGCTTTACCATGATGGCTACCTCTATGAAAGTACCGGTTTGAGGGGTCATTCTTCCCTGCGCAAGGTCGAACTTGAAACGGGCATTGTCCTGCAAGAATTCGCTCTCGAACCCACCTTTTTTGCTGAAGGGCTGACCCTGTGGCAGGAGGAATTGATCCAATTGACCTGGCAGGATCATACAGGTTTCGTCTATGACCTCAGCAATTTTTCCCTGCTGGATACTTTTTCTTACACTGGCGAAGGTTGGGGACTAACGAATGATGGTACCAACCTGGTCATGAGTGATGGCACATCAATCCTGTACTTCCTGAACCCGGAAGATTTCCTGGTTACCCGGTCTGTCAATGTCACCGACCAGGGGGTTGCCATCGAGCGCATCAACGAGTTGGAGTTCATCCGTGGTGAGGTTTTTGCCAATATCTGGCAGACCAACAACATTGCCCGCATTGACCCGGCAACAGGGGTAATATCAGGATGGATCAACCTGGAGGGTTTGTTACCGGGTAATGTTCCGCGCAACTCTGTGGATGTGCTGAATGGTATTGCCTACGATCCGCACGCCGACCGCCTGTTCGTGACTGGCAAGTTATGGCCTTACCTGTTTGAGATCCGCCTGGTTTCTTTGCCAGCCTATCCGTAATTCCAGTTATTTTAAATTGACGTAGAGCATAGAAAAAGATACACTTTGATCATGCAAACCCGGCAAAATAAACGATGGGATCCTCTTTCGGCGCTTTTATTGGTTGGCGCGTTGTTGATCCTGGCCCTGCGCCTGGTAGCCACCGATTGGACAGACAACCTCGACCTGTTTGTCTACCTGACCCTGTTTGCTGCTGTGGCAGGCATTTGCTTTGGCATAAGCAGGTTCTCCGGGCTTGTAGTTAGCCTGTTCGGAAGTCTTTACGGTATTTTCTTCATCGTCTGGACATATGGCATTACGCTTAATCGCGACCTTACCTGGTACGACCGCGTGATAAATATCATGGGGTTGCGCTTAAATATCGCCATCGAACAATATGCCACCAATATCATGGTCACCGACCCCATCCTGTTCCTCGCAGTGTTGGCAATCCTGTTTTGGATCATCACTTTTGCCTCCGGTTTTGTATTGACACGCAAGGGAAAGGGATGGCTTGCCATTTTACCCCCAGGCGTGGCATTGATGATCATCAGTTATTATGATCTCACCAACAGCGCAACCCCCCGTTATATTTTCTTTTTTATTCTCTTCACCTTGTTGTTGATCGGCAGGACCACATTAATACAGAACATTGATACCTGGAAGAAACAAAAGATAAGCCCGACTCCCAAGATCCAGGCTGACATGCGCCGGAATATGATCATCTTTATTGTCATCGTTTTAACCATATCCTGGATGATCCCCCTCACCAAAACCCAAACCCAACGCTACTCCGAATTCTGGACCAACCTGACCAAACCCTGGCAAAAGGTGACCGACAAGATTGCTGATGCACTGGAACCATTGCGTAATTCAGCCATCGGCGCGGAAGGCAGTTTCGATGCCACTTTAAGCCTGGGTACCAGCACAACGCTTGGCGGAGCCACATTATTCACCGTCACCCCGGATGGCAGTCCAACCCCGGGGCTAAATCTTTACTGGAAAGTCCGTTCATACAACCTCTACAATGACGACATGTGGATGACCAGCAATGATTACGATTATGTGGAATTCTTTCCCCAAAGATTTAAGTTGGATTCCCCTGTTTGGCTATTGAGAGAAGAACACAGCTATTCATTCTTCATGAACACCAACCAGGCGGGAAATTTTTACTATGTCAATTCTCCCGCCTGGGTCAGCCGCCAGGTCGAATTTGTGGTTCAGACCCTACCCGATGGTAAACAGGATGTCATCGCTGCCTTTGGCAACCCGTTATTGCAATCCGGCGAGACCTATGAAGTCCAGGCACGCATTCCAAACCCCACCATCTCCGAATTGCGCTCTGTCGAACCGGTCTATCCAACCTGGATGGAACGATACACCCAGCTGCCGGAAAATTTCCCTGCTGCCATTAAAGACCTGGCCCTTCAACTTACAGCCGACCTGGATAATCCATATGACAAAACACAGGCAATCACCCAATATCTGCGCGACAATATCACCTATGCTTCTTCGGTAGGCACAATTCCATTAAATGTGGATCCCATTGAGTGGTTCTTGTTTGAAAAGAAATCCGGTTTTTGCAACTTCTATGCAACCGCTGAAGTCTTAATGCTGCGGTCGATCGGCATACCTGCCCGGGTGGCAGTGGGGTATGCCCAGGGTGAATTCGACCCGGAAAAAGGCGGCTTTGCTGTCCGCCAGAAGGATAAACACGCCTGGCCTGAAGTCTACTTTAACCAGTATGGCTGGATCGAATTTGAACCGACCGTAAGCATAACTTCGATCAGCCGTCCACTTGGGACACTCCCTGAAATTGACAGCACCTCTGAGCCTTTGATCACCCCAGAGCTCGAGCCGGAAGAAGCCCAGGTCCCAACGCCTGCACCTACCACCACATCAACAGAAACGGTGACTTTTATCCCAGCCGAACCTGAAGAGAAGACCTGGGTGCTGTGGATTTTCTGGTTTGGTTTGTTGCTGGCAGTGACAGGTCTGTCACTGCTTGTATGGAGATTGTCGACACCACAAGCCGATCAGGTGACCTTGGTCGAAAGGATTAAAACCCTGTTTGAACGTTCGCACTCGTCAATGCCTGGGTGGTTACATGCTTGTGTTGAACGGCATTCATCTACGCCATTTTCCCGGGCATATTCTGCGATGGAAAAGGGTCTCAGGTTGCTTGGAAATCCTGCGGAGCCCAGCAGAACACCGGCCGAAGTAGGACAGAAGATCGTAGTTCATATGCCTGAGATGAAAGACAAGATCGCCATACTGGTAGAGGAATACGAAAAGGAACAGTTCAGCCCCCATGCAAGCGATCTAAAAAAGGCCAGGGAAGCAAGCTTGCAGATAAAAAAGACTGCCCAATACTTACGCCTGATCAATTTGTTCAAGAAAAAAGACAAATAAATCCGGCAATCGCAGTGAACAACTTCTTTAAACCTGAGAAATGTGGTTCTTAATTGCCTCAAGGCGGGCTTCTTTCAATCCCGGCATGGCATCCAGAACATAAAATGGTCCAACGCCTTCCATGACGAATGAAGCAGTCACATTACCACAAAGCGTGGCGAAAATTGGATCATATGACTTGCGGTAATTAACCAAAAATGCCCCCCCAAAGGCGTCCGCCGCTCCGGTGGGATCAACAACCGATACTGTATACATGGGAATGGCAAATTTTTTCCGGGTGATCCCATCAAAAAGATATTGTCCGCCATCTTTCATGCGGATCAACACAAATTCCGGTCCATACCTCGAGATCGTCTCTGCCATTTCCCACAGGTCGGCTTTGCGCCCCAGGAAAAGCCGTCTGAGATCTTCCTCACTGGTCATGAATGCAGCCAGGTCGGATACCAACCCGGGAATCAATTCCCAGTAAGCCGGGTCCATGTATTCTGCACAGGCGGTCATTGTGACTGTCTGCACTGTGCCCCGTTTTAATGCGTTTGGCAGAACCTGGTGCGTGACCAGGTCCACCGGGCAGATGTGGGCAGCATGGATATTCAGGAAGTTGGGTGGAATGTCAGATATCCCGATACTTTTCTGATCGAACTGGTCAACCTTGCCAGCCACACCCGGTTTCTTGCCATAATTTAACAAGAAATCGGAGAATGGCAGACCCCGGGTGGCAAAGTGTGTGATCGGAGAATCATACACAGGTGTCTGCGGATCGGCATATGCCACGAACCAGCGCATGTCAAAAATCTCATGGGAAAGCTTTACCCCATCCAGCGAGAAGCCGATCTCCTTTAACAGTTCAAGCCAATGACGCGGGAAATCGGGGCTGATCTTGGCAATCAACCCGGCCGTTTCGCCCCAAAAAGCCATCCCTGCCGAGGCATACGGTATGCCACCACCGAGAATATCAATGCTCGGCTTTCCCTTAAGAGGGATGATCGAGTCGCGTTGGATCCGCCCTGCAATAACGTAATCGAATACCTGGCCCCGATCGCCTGCCATTATTCCTATTTACTTGCTGACCATTGTCATTTCAAGCAGGCGTTTGTGGTATGTCTCAAGGTCCTCAACGGCTGTCGGGTAACTCATCTTGAGACCCTTTAACGCATCGACCAGGATCGAAGCAATCGCCAGGTTGCGGTACCACTTGCGGTTTGAAGGAATGACAAACCAGGGGGCATGTTCCGTGCTGGTTTTATTGAGCACATCTTCATAAGCCTTGGTGTATTGCTCCCAGTATTGTCTCTCTTCGAGGTCTCCCGGGTTGAACTTCCAGTTCTTTTCGGGTGTTTCAACCCTCGCCAGGAAACGCTTGGCTTGCTCTTCAAGGTTGATGTGCAGGAAAAACTTCAAAATCAGTGTACCTTCTTCAGCCAACAATCGTTCAAAACTGTTGATCTGCTCATAGCGCTTTTTCCAGACTTCTGCAGGGACCATATCGTGCACCCTGACGACCAGGACATCTTCATATTGAGAGCGGTTAAAAATGACGATTTCGCCTTTCCCCGGCGTCTTCTGGTGCACCCGCCAGAGGTAATCATGTGCCAGTTCGAGTGATGTCGGCACTTTGAAAGATGTCACCTTGACACCCTGTGGGTTAACGCCTTCAAAGACATGCCGGATGACGCCATCCTTGCCACTGGTATCCATGCCCTGGAGAATGACCAGAACCCTGCGCTTGCCTTCAGCATACAACATTTCCTGCAACTTCTCAAGGTCCTTGTTTAATTCCTTGAGCTTTTTCTTCCCTTTATCTTTTTCCCCATCATAGACGCTGGTATCTTCAGGATCATAATCGGATAACTTGATGCCGCCTTTGGTTGGTACTCGGTATGTTTTCATTTTTTCGCCACCTTCCTTTAAATATCATATTGGTAAAGCAATTATAAAGGCTTTTAAATGCAAGAAGGGTCCTTATGCAAGACCCTTCCTATAGTTTCCCTCAAGGGATTATTTGTTTTTACTTTCAATGACCTTGATGTTCTTGGGCTTGATTTCAATGCGCTTGGGCTTGACTTCTTCCTTCTTCGGCAAGTGCAACATCAGGATGCCGTTTTCGCTTTCTGCGGTGATCTTGCCCGAGTCGATCGAGCCTGGCATGGTGATGCTTCGGCAGAAGGAACCTTCCCGCAGTTCATGCATGTGGTAGCGGCCTTCTTCCTTTTGCTCTTTTTCTTCCTTCACCTCGCCCTGGATGGTGAGTGTGTTATCGGAGAATGTGATCTCGACCTTTTCCGGGTCAAAACCTGCAACAGATGCCTTGACCAGGAATTCATCTTCCTTTTCGATCACATCCAGCGGCAGTGAATAGCGAAGACCCTCATTCCACTCAGGCGTAGCCTCACCCAAAGAACGATCCATCAACCGGTCCAAAGCCCGGCTCATTGAATAAAACTCCCTAAAGGGATCACGACGTATTAGATTGCCCATCATGTACCTCCGTATATAAATTTAATGGTTTAATGTGCTTAATATATCCAGGATTTGTTAGAGAATAATAAGCGGGATGTAATCTTTATATAAGAAAGAGATCCTGAGGCTCGTAATATTTTCCCTCAATATCTCTACACAACAGCAATCATCGAAACCAAAGAATGTCCACTTCCTAATTATTTTGGTTACAAAGTTACTGATACCAGACTATTAGACCAAACACAATCAGGACAGAAGGTAAACTAAAATTCAAACAAACCCAAGCCTTATGTCCCCAGACAGCCTTACCTTAACCCAAAAGATCCTAGCTTGCTTCCAAAGAAATTCGGGCATAAACGGTTAAGACGTTTTTGTGGTTTTAAGAAGTTAATAAAAATGTGTGAGGTATTAAAAAAAGAGAGGCTGATGAATTTTCAGCCTCTCAAACCAAACGAAATTTCTCTATGGGGTTTTAATGGATGACAGGATAAGCGGAAAGACAGCCTGTCCCTTATCCCAATAATCACCAACCCCTGCATACCACAGGATTTCTAGCATTTTCCCGTCATGCGATACCATGGTGACCCCACACTTAATATCAGACCCCATACTGTTCTTACCTTCACACAAGATAGTTGGGTGCTCTTCTCCCAAAATTGTTACAGTTTCACCATCCGTTAATGTTACAGATGGAAATACACCAGCACCTGATTCATAGCTTGTTTTCCAATCTGCCAGTGCTTGAACGGGGTCTTTACCTTCCTTAACCCAGATGATCACCGAGGTCATGTAATCAGGGGCATTGAGCCATATACCGCTTCCTGTCCATGGTGCAGTGGGTTCAATCCAGGTGGATGGATATGCCAGGCTTAATTTGAATTCCTCACTGGTGTAGCTGGTGACTCCCTGGATGGCACCGAGGATACCAGGAAAGACTTTCAACCCATTGGTCCAGTAGTCTCCAGATCCAGCATACCACAAGATCTCAAGCATCTTTCCATCATAGGGAACCATTGTAACGCCACAGTTGATATCGGTACCCATACCATTTTTACCTTCACCAACTTTGGATGGGTATTGAACGCCCATTATAGTGACAGGTTCTCCATCCGTAACAGTCAGGGTTGGGAAGACTGTCTGGGTAGCTTCCCACTCAGCAAGCATTGCAGCAGGATCAGTGCCTTCCTTGACCCATATGATCACAGAAGTCATCCAATCAGTTGAGTTCAACCATAAACCCTGGTCCATCCAAGGGTCAATGGGCGTCTGCCAATCTGGTGGGTAGGAAACAGAAAGGCTGAATTTATCACTGGTGAACGTTGTCCAATCAGTCGTTTTTACTGGAGGAATATAAGCGTAATCATCAGTTGGTTTCACCAATGAATTAAGAATTGCGCGAAGGGTCGGTTCATACTTTTCCCATTCTTCGGTTGGAGAGTAAGCGGTGATTCGAACGACATTTTTTCCATAAGGTACAGCTACATCAAGCCCGCTATAATCCTTATTGACCGCAGTGTAGAACCCGGTCCAGGCGTAGGCATTCCATTCTTCTCCATAAACAGTGGCACTTGCACCAGGAGTTGTTACAACATCTGCAAAATAACTGCCACCTGTCTCCAATGAATCCTTCATGGCAGCGAGTTCACCGGCCAGATCGAGTACATTTTCATAAACCAGTTTGAACTCAGTTATTCCTGCCCAATCTGCACTGAGGGTGGTTACCCCAATGCTACCTGTATTGGAAACTGGCGTCCATCCATCAGGATGCTGCACTTCCATCCCTGAAACGGGATCAACAAAAGATGCAATCAACGGTTCTGGTTCAACAACTACTGCCTGGGTTGGTTCTTGGGTGAGTTCTTCAGCAGGTGTAGCCTCAGTGACGATTTCTTTGGTTGGCTCAACAGCTTGTTGACCACAACCAGTGATTAATGCAAAACAGAGCACAAGGCAAATGATACGAACTGTTTTTTTCATGATTTGATCCTCCTGATCAATTTTGTTGTTTGTATTGCACAGAGAACAAATAATAGAAAGGTAAGAAACATGCCATTTAAGCGCTTAACTTTCCATGTAAAAGAATAGCACAATCCATAATTCTTGTCAATGGTTTTTTGAAGCGCTTAAATTAAATAAATCGGCGGTGATGAGCCAGCAGATGGTATCCACTCCAATCACCGAGCTGGACTGCGATTTTGTCCAGAAGGATGGGCGGAACGAACTTTATTTTAGCATCCAAATGAGGAGAGGTGGTAACAAGATGCTCCCAGGGGGAACGACGTTGTAAAGATGAATGCTTTCTGACGGTGTTGTAGTAATAGAGATAATTCATTGCTTCGGAGAAGAAATCCTTTTGGGAATGGATGGAAAGCAATCTAGGG
>Ga0209723_1000467_pt1 | contig 74741 bp, 82 predicted proteins | sample BiotimSIPDNA_2_FD_185750 | JGI IMG/M metagenome (GOLD analysis project Ga0209723, IMG submission 185750) | Anaerobic biogas reactor microbial communites from Washington, USA - Biogas_R2 time_0 SIP DNA (SPAdes) (version 2) | ecosystem: Engineered > Bioreactor > Anaerobic > Unclassified | place... | reverse complement strand
TAGGGAAACTCCGCTTGGGCGATGTAGTTTCCGGGGTAGTAATCCTCCCCCAGCTGCATCTTCAGCAGCTCCTTGACAAACAAATCCTGCCACTTCTTTTCCATGGGCCAGCCTTTGGCAAACAGGGATTTTTCCAGCACGGAGCGGCCGGCAAACTGGTCGTCATCCCCTTCGTCTTTCTCGGCAAGCTTGGCGAGGAAAGCCGGGTTCGCGAAACCGCCGGGCGCTCCCCAGCCGTTCTGATCGTACATCTTCCCTTCCACTCCCCTGGTGCCGCCAAAGCCATAGGGGGACATGGGGGACAGCAGGATCAGATGGGTGAGTTTTTCCGGGTGTAGCTGCGTATAGCGCATAACCACGCCGCCACCCAGGGACCAACCCAAGAGGGCAAAACGGTCAAAGCCCAAGGCCTGGGCAAAAGCGTCAATGTCCTCCGCCCAGTCTGTCAGGGCGGTCGGGGAATTGACAGGGCTTGCCTGCGTATCCCCGAATCCGTTTAAGTCCGGCGCAGCGACATCATAATGCTCCGCCAATTGCAGCGCGGTAGGAAAGAAGAAAGCCGCAGAGGACGCGTTGCCATGGATGAGCAGCAGCTTGCGGCGGGAAAGGTCTCCAAGGCGATAGTACGCTATTTTGCGGCGGGGAGTGTCCAGATATTGCTTTTCTAACACGGCAATGTCTCCTTTTAAAGATGATGTATAGCCTGCTCTCTGCAAGCAGTATAAAGTCTTGATATCATGGCTGTCAAACACCATAAATTGATGAAAAAAAGAATGTAACTGAATTGTTTTTATTTTGTTTTTATATCCTGCCTTCTTATCGTTTCAGGAACTGTTTTTGCCTGTTTCTTCTTCTTCGCCCTTTCCCTCTTAGACTGTTTTCCTTGAAAACTCCAAGAAATCAACCATAGCTTCGCACCATCCTCCTCCGGGACATAATTGCCCTAATGATGGGACAAAGTAATGATGTATAAAAATTATACCAAACAAGCCATTCTAACCAGCATTAAAATAGCGTATGAAAAATATGGAACATGAATCACCTTTCATGTTTGGGGTGGTTATAAATGACAGAAGAAAATGGAGGAACGAGATGAGCAAGGTCTACATTGTGGCAGCAAGAAGAACGGCCATCGGGTCATTTATGGGCAGCCTGAGCGGCGCAACGGCCCGGGACATGGGGGTTGCGGTGGTCAAGGCAACGCTGAAGGATGCCAGGGTCAGCCCGGAGCGGGTGGATGAGCTGATCTGCGGCAACATCCTCTCAGCCGGCCTGGGGCAGGGCATTGCCCGCCAGATCGCGGTAGGAGCGGGCATCCCGGTCGAAACCTGCGCCTATTCCCTGAACATGATTTGCGGTTCCGGCATGAAAGCGGTGCTCAACGGCGTCGCCGGCATCAAACTTAGGGACAATGACATCGTGGTGGCCGGCGGAGTTGAAAATATGTCCTCCGCTCCCCACCTGCTGCCCAAAGATACCCGCAAAGGCATCAAGATGGGCGCTTTCCAGGTGCAGGACCACATGATTTTGGACTCATTGACAGATGCTTTTGACAATGTCCACATGGGCGTCACCGCGGAAAACATTGCCAAGAAGTATGGCATCACCCGGGAAGCGCAGGACGATTTTGCCTATGCCTCCCAGCAAAAGGCCATCAAGGCGGTGGATGAAGGCGCCTTTGATGAGGAAATTGTGCCCATAGAAGTCAAAATAGGCCGGGAGATGGTGACCTTTGCCCGGGATGAATACCCCAATCGCACCACCAGCCCTGAAAAGCTGGCCAAGCTACGTCCCGCCTTTTTGGAGAACGGCACCGTAACGGCAGGCAGCTCCTCCGGTATCAACGATGGGGCGGCCTTCCTGGTGTTGGCCAGTGAGAAGGCTGTAAAGGAGCTGGGGCTGAAGCCCATGGCAGAAATTATCTCCACGGGCCAGGGTGGTGTAGAGCCCTCCGTGATGGGTCTGGGGCCGGTGCCTGCCATCCGCCAGGCGCTGAAGCGGGCGGATATGAAGCTGTCCGAGATGGAGCTACTGGAGCTCAACGAAGCCTTCGCAGCCCAGAGCCTGGGCGTCCTGAAGGAGTTGAGCGAGGAACACGGCATGAGCCAAGAGGACATCCTGGGCCGCACCAACCTGTTTGGCGGAGCCATCGCCCTGGGCCATCCGGTAGGCGCATCAGGAGCCCGTATCCTGATCACGCTGCTGTACGCCCTGCAGCGCACTGGCAGGCAGATCGGCCTGGCCTCCCTGTGCATCGGCGGGGGCATGGGCACAGCGGTAATTGTCAGAAAAGTATAAGCAAGAAGCTATCAATAAAAAGGAGAGGAATACCATGAGACTGAAAGACAAAGTTGCCATCATTACCGGCGCTGCCAAGGGCCTGGGCGGAGAAATGGCCCAGCTGTTTGCCAGGGAGGGCGCCAAAGTAATCGCCTTGGACATGGGCGAGATGACCTATGAGGCGGAAAACGTAGAATACAACAAGCTGAACGTCACCGATGTGGCTGCCTGTGAAACCCTGTTCAACTATGTGAAGGACAAATACAGCCGCATTGATGTGCTGGTCAACAACGCCGGCATTACCCGGGACGCCATGACCCGGAAAATGACAGACGAGCAGTGGGATCTTGTCGTTGATGTGAACCTGAAGGGCGTATTTAACCTGACCCGCTATGTAGGCCCCTACATGCAGGCACAGGGCGGCGGGAGCATCATCAGCATCTCCAGCGTCGTTGGGGTGTTCGGCAATATCGGCCAAGCCAACTACGCAGCCACCAAGGCCGGCATCATCGGCCTGACCAAAACCTGGGCCAAGGAATTCTCCCTAAAAGGCGGCAATGTCCGTGTGAACTGCATTGCCCCAGGCTATACCATGACAGATATCTTAAAGACTGTGCCCCAGGATCTGCTGGACAAGTTCGCGGCCATGACCATGCTGAACCGTTTGGGACAGCCTCATGAGATTGCCTATGCCGCTTTGTTCTTGGCCAGCGATGAGGCCAGCTACATCACCGGGCAGACCCTCCAGGTAGACGGAGGCATGCGCCTGTAAACACAAGGGGGACGGGTGTTCTTCGCCCTTCCCCCGCTTCCCGATCAAAAACGCAAGGCAGCAAAGGAGACAGCCACCATGACCAAGCACCACGTAGGCATTGTAGGAACCGGCATTTACCTGCCCGAAGGCCGGATGACAGCGGCTGAAATCGCAGCGCAGACCAAGGGCGTATGGAGTGAGGACGCCATACGGGAAAAATTAGGGATCAACGTGAAAACAATGCCTCAGGATCCGGTGATGGACGGCACCCAGGAAATGGGCGCCCTGGCAGCCCTGGACTGCCTGAAAAACACCGGCGTGGACGCAAAAGAGATTGACGTCATCCTCTGCATTGGCGAGGAGTGGAAGGAATACCCCCTGACCACCTCCGCCCTGTATATCCAGGACCGTATCGGCGCCGTCAACGCCTGGGGAATCGACGTGCAAAACCGCTGCTGCACCTGCGTATCCGCCATGAAGATCGCCAAGGATATGATGCTTGCGGACGATGAGATCAGCACCGTCCTGGTGGTGGGCGGCTACCGCAACTGCGATTTCCTGGATTACACGGACCGGCACATGTCCATGATGTATAACCTGGGCGCTGGCGGCGGCGCCATCCTGCTGAAGAAGAATTATGGCAAAAACCTCCTGCTGGGCAGCCACATCCTCTCTGACGGATCCCTGGCGCGCACCGCCGGGGTAGAGATTGGCGGGCATACCAAACCCATCACCTGTGAAAACCTGGAGGAGGCCAAGCGCTCCCTGAGGCTTTTTGAGCCGGAAAAAATGAAAGCCCGTCTCAATGAGGTGTCTGCCCAGAACTGGGTGACCTGCATTGAAAAATCCCTGGAGAAATCCCGGCTTGCCCTATCGGATATAGACTACCTGGCCATTTTGCACATCAAGCGTTCCGGCCATCTGGGCATGCTGAAGAGCCTGGGACTTACCGAGGATCAGTCCATATATCTGGAAAACCACGGCCACATCGGGCAGATCGACCAGATTCTGTCCCTGCACCTGGCCCTCGAAAAAGGCAAGGTGAAGGATGGCAGCGTGGTGTGCATGCTGGCAGCAGGCATCGGCTATGTCTGGGCAGCCAATATCATCAAATGGGGGCCAAAAGGCGCATGAGCATACAGGATATCCTGCAGACCATCCTCAACAGCCTGCCCATGATCGCCAGGTATTCCCTGGTGACCATGGGAATTGTGCTGATTTTCAGAACCACCGCCACCACCAATTTTGCCCAGGGCCTGATCGCCACCGTCGGCACCTTCTTTATCACCTGGGCTGCCCTTGAGTGGACGGCGCTGCCTCTGTGGGTCTGTCTGCTGCTTGGTATGCTGGTCGCCTTCCTGCTGGGCATGTTTGTAGACATTGCCTTGATCCGAAACGCCCGGCACATCACGCCCTCAGGCAAGCAAATGATCACCATGGGGGTGATGATGATTCTGGTTAACATCACCCCGGTGGTATTCAACAACCTGGTCATTTACAACACCCAAGGCAGAAGCTTTTCGCAGGGGATCCTGCAATTCAGCTTTCTGGAGATGAACTTTAACATCACGGAAATGGGCTTGCTCAGCTTTGTGATCGCAACGATTCTGCTGGTGGCGACCTTTACGGCCTTAAAGTTCACCAAGTGGGGCCTGGGCGTGCGCGCCACGGCCGCCAACGAAACCGTGGCGCAGATGCTGGGGGTAAACACCCGCGTGATCACCGCCTTCTCCTGGGCCCTGGCCGGCGCTTTGGCGACTGTCGGCGGTTTCTTTACCGGCGCAGGCGCTCCCTTGTCCGTGACCCTCATGGGCAACGCCCAGGTGTTTGGTTTTCTGACCTGTGTGCTGGGGGGATTTGGCAGTTTCCCCGCGCCCATTCTGGGGGCGGTGATCATCCCCCTGGTGTATAATTTCGCCGGCAATACCAGCATCATGGGCACCAATGCCGGCATGTGGCAAAACGCCGTGACCTTCCTGGTGGTGCTGCTGCTGATCCTGATTTTCCCCAACGGTATCTTGGGCAAGAAGTACGTGAAAAAGGTGTAGGATGCAAAACACATTACAACAAAAACCAGCTTGCGGCATCCGCCGGGCACTGAAGCATCCCTTTGCGGGGTTCATCCTCATCGGCCTGATGCTCCTGTCTTTGCAGGTGCTCAGCATCTTGGGCGTTGGCTTTGTCAAGTCCTCCATGCTCAACGGCTTTGCCTCCGTGATGGTGTACGCCATGGTGGGCTATGGCTTTACCTTTCTGCTGGGCTACGCGGGCCTAGCCAGCCTGGGCACGGCAGGCTTTGTGGGACTGGGCGCGTATATCGCGGGCTATTTCATCCGCCAGCAGCCCCAGATCCCCTATCTGTTTGTTATCCTGACGGCAGTGGTGGTGTCTGTTGTACTGGGCGTTGTGGTAGGCTTCATCAGCTTGCGGATTGAAGGCATTTTCCTAGCCATTGTGACCCTTGGCTTAAGCGAGATCTTCTACCAGATCTTCAACAATTGGCTGGATTTCACCAATGGTTCCATGGGTTCGAGCATTTCCAAATACCCAATTTTCCAGTTTTTCCAAAACAGCAACAACTGGCTGGCATCCGTCAACGCCGCCTGGTTTGAAGCGGTTTCAAATGTGCCCTTGCTTCGGGCGATTTTCGACATGAAAACCCTCGACGCCAGGCGGGCGTTCTATATTCTGCTGGTCCTGATCACCATGATCCTGATGATGCTTACCTACAACCTGGGCAAATCTTCCACGGGCCGCGCAATGCTAGCCATGAAAAACTCAAGCTCCGCAGCCCAGGCCATGGGCATCTCCCTTCTGAAATACCGCCTGCTGGCCTTCCTGATCTCCACGATCTTCACAGGCTTTGCCGGCGCCATGTTCATGAGCTATTTCAAGTTCTCCACCCCTTCCAACTACACCATTATCTTCTCCCTGAACATTTTGGCCGCTGTGCTCATCGGCGGCTCCAAAAACCTGATAGGCACGTTTTTCGGCTGCCTGATCGTGTTTGGTCTCACCCCCATTTTTCTGCAGGACATCCCCTTTTTCCGGGATAACTCCTGGATCATCAATGTATTGATCGGCAGCATCATCATCCTGATCGTCATGTTCTATCCCGGCGGCCTGGTGCAGCTGGGCCAGCGGATCAAGCACATTTTCCACCAGCTGACAGCGAAGAGGCGCTTATACGTCTATGGCGAAGAAGACTGACATCAGCTATTTCGGCAACAGGGCGGAGGCCACCAGGCGCCGCAAGCTTTTTGAAGCCATCGAGCACCTGGAGGGAGAGATCCGCCTGGCTGAGGACAGCCTTCGCCTGCAGGAGCAGCAGCTGAGCCAGCACCTGGAACAGCGGCTTGCGCAGTATCAAAATGGGCTGCTCAAGCCGCTGGAAAGACAGCGCCTGCTGTTACAGGAGCCTGAGGAAACCGCCCGGGAGCTGCTGGCCAGACGCCTGCCGGCCATCCAGCAGCGCCAGCGCCTGGCCTACCGCAAGCTGCGGCAGGATCTGCGCAGAAAAGAAGGCCTGCTCACCCGGGAAGGGCGCCTGCTGGAAGGCAAAATTTTGAGCGAGGCTTCCGAAAAAGAGCTGGCAGCCTTCCAGCAAGAGCAACAGCAGGGGCAGGAGGCCATCTATCAGCGGCTGCTTGCCAGAGCCAGAGAAAAAGCCCCGGCAGAAAAAGAAAAAGCCGCCTTAAAGGAGCAGTACCAGCAGGCCCTTTCAGCAGCCGAAGCCATGATCAGGGGACAGGAGCAGGCCCTGCTGCAAAAGGACCAGGCCAAATTATCCGCGCTTCGCAGCCGCCAGCAGGCCAGGGTGGAAAAATTAAAATCCGCCCTGAAGTCCAGGCAAAAGCAGCTTGCTGAAAGCGAAAGCCAGGCAAAACACCACCTGCCACCGGATGTATGCCTGCGTTTGGACGGCCTTTCCATGGTCTTTGGCGGCCTGAAGGCTGTGGATGATTTGTCCTTTGATGTAAAACAGGGGGAAATCTTTGGTCTGATCGGCCCCAACGGCGCGGGAAAAACCACAGTGTTCAACTGCATCACCCAGTTTTACAAACCCACTGCCGGCAACATCCTCTACCGCACCAAGGAAGGCAATGTGCTCAGGCTGAACAACTATGAAGTGCACAAGATCATCACCAAAGGCATTGTGCGCACCTTCCAGAACGTGGAAGTGATCGGCGAACTGAGTGTTCTGGAGAACCTGCTCATTGCTGCCCATCCCCAGTACCGGGCTTCCATCTGGCAGCAGATCTTCAACACCAAACGGGTGCGCCAGGAGGAACAGGTGATCCGCCAGCGGGCCTTGCAGGTACTGGAATACTGCGGCCTGACGGCTGTGAAGGATCTGTCGCCCCTGGGACAGCCATACGGGATCTTGAAGCGTATTGAGCTTGCGCGCACCCTGATGGCTGGCGCCAACCTGATTATCCTGGACGAACCGGCTGCCGGCCTGAACGAGCAGGAAACCATTGAACTGGCCCATCTGATCCGCAAAATCCAGAAAGATTATCATGTGACCATTTTCCTGGTGGAGCACAACATGAGCCTGGTGATGGACCTGTGCGACAACATCTGCGCCATCTCTTTTGGCAAGAAGCTTGCTTACGGCACCCCGGCGGAAATCCAGAACGACCCTGTCGTACAGGAAGCCTATCTGGGCACCAGCGACCAGAAGGAGCTGGAGGTGATCTCATGAGCAGGAACATGATGGAGATCAAGGATCTGTTCGTAGCCTACGGCGCCATTGACGCCTTGAAGGGGATCAGCCTGAAGGTGGAAGAAGGCAGCATTGTGGCTCTGCTGGGTGCGAACGGCGCCGGAAAATCCACCCTGCTGCGCACCATTTCAGGCATCGTCAAGGCCAAATCCGGCAGCATCCTGCTGGACGGCAAGCACGAGCTGAAAGGTATGTATCCCTACAAGATCGCGGAGCTGGGGGTGATCCAGTCTCCCGAGGGACGGCTCATTTTCCAGGGGCTTACCACCGAGGAAAACCTGATGGTGGGCGCCTATGGTCTGAAGGCGCGGGGGGAGAAAACCAAAAAGCAGCTGGTAAACGAAAACCTGGAGCGGGTCTTTAGCCTGTTCCCCATCCTGAAGGAGCGCCGCCGCCAGCAGGCCAACACCCTCTCCGGCGGCGAACAGCAGATGCTGGCCATTGGCAGGGCCCTGATGGCAAGCCCCCAGGTGCTGCTGATGGATGAGCCCTCGCTGGGCCTGGCGCCCCTGATCATCCGGGACATCTTCGCCATCATTCAGCAGCTGAAGGAAGCGGGCAACACCATCCTGATCGTGGAGCAAAACGCCTTCCAGACGCTGAAGATCGCCGATTATGCCTATGTGCTTGAACTGGGGCGGGTGTCTATGGAAGGCCCGGCAAGCCAGCTCATTCACGATGAAACCCTGGTGGAAGCCTACCTGGGCGGGCAAAAAGCCTGACGACATGGATATTGGATGCGTTCATGCGCATTTGATAAATATATAAAAATCAAAAAGGAGAAGCACTATGAAAAAATTCCTGTCTCTGGCCCTGGTAATGGCCATGCTCCTGTCCGTGGTGTCCCTAGCCGCCACGGCTGAAACCGGCGTGAACACCAACGCTTTCGAAAAAAATGGCGTCCAGTACAAGGGCACCATCAAGATCGGCTCCGTCATGTGTGAAGCGGGCGCCTTTGCCGGCGTTGGCGTTCCCTACAGCCAGTATTACAAGCTGTTTGTGAAGTACATCAACGAGGTCATGGGCGGCGTAGTCAAGGGTGCTGATGGCGTGGGCTACTACCTGGACCATGTTGCCTATGACGACCAGTCCGAAGGCCCCTTGGCCAAAACCTACGTCGAGAAGCTGGTGGAGGACGATGAGGTCTTCTCCATGGTCGGCAACCTGGGCACCTGGATCATCACCGCGACACAGGAGTACATCGTCGAATCCGGCGTGCCCTCCGTCTACTGGGGCACCGGTTCCGCCCTTCAGTACTACCTGCCTGCCGAAGGCAACGAGCGCTTCACCTTCCCCGTGCAGCCCATCTACATCACCGAAGGCCGCATCATGCTGTTGCGCGCCATGAACCTGCCCGAGATTGCAGACTCCGGCGTGGAAAGCGTTTCCAAGGTCGGTCTGATCTACTCTGCCGATGATGTGGGCAACCAGATCCTGCAGGGCATCAACCTGCAGATGGGATTTGTGCAGGAAGACAAAACGCCTGAAATTCTTGGCGTGCAGGTGAACACCACCGTGGCCGACGAGCTTACCAGCCAGGTAGCCCAGCTAGCCGGCGCTGATGTTGTGGTCATCGGCGGCAACCAGCCCTACTTCAACGGCGTATACACTGCCATGCAGCAAAACCCCGCCACCCGCGGCATCCCGGTCATCGTGTCCTATGTCAACGTAGCCCCGGTCTTTGTGCCTGAAGTAGCCAACGAAGCGGATGCCGGCGACATCTACGGCGGCGCCTGGGTAGTCATCGATCCCGCCGCCCAGACCGAGCGTCAGGCTGCCGACATCGTCGAGTTCCTAAGCGTCCTTACCTGGGGCGCGGAGAAGGGCTATGTGACCCAGGAAGAAGCCACCGCATACAGCATGTCCGCCTACTCCATGTCTTCCTATATCGCCGTGAAGGTCTTTATGGAAGGCATCAACCGCCTGGCTGACAAGGAAATCACCCGCGCCAACTTCCTGGAGGCCATGGAATCCGAGCGCATCAACGTGCCGATCTCCGGCGGTGTGGATTATTCCAACGGACAGCGCATCGGCATTGACGGCATGGCCTTTGCCAAGTACGTCAAAAACTACACCGACGCAGCCACCTCCTTTATCACTGTGGACACCCTGAAGTCCATTGCAGAGCTTTTGGGCGAATAAAGACATCCCGTCACCGGGGAAGGGCGCTTTCAAGGGCGCCCTTCCCCCAACCAATACCGGTCTCAATCCCTATTGCGTCAGCACATATCCGTACATCACAGGGAGGCAATCGCATGAATTACAAGGACAAGATCATTTCTGTCCAGCAAGCAGTGGACATGGTGCAATCCGGAGATTATATCGTTACCGGCCTTGGCTGTTCCACAGCGGACGCTTTTTTTAAGCACCTGCATACAGCAGCGGACCGGCTGAAAGATGTCACGGTCTCCACCTGTCTGCCCATGGGTGAATACCCCTGCTTCAACGACCGTCAGTACCGCCATGCCTTCCTGCATGACAGCTGGTTTTACAGCCCCTCCACCCGCAAGGCACATGCCTCCGGCGCCACATCCTATGTGCCCAATAATCTGCATTTTGCGGCGACCAAACGCCTTTACCATAAAAAGCCCACGCTGTACATCGGCGCTGCCGCCATGCCCGACCGGCATGGCATCATCTCCCTGTCCTGCTCCAACACCTACGAAATGCAGATGATCGCGGCGGCGGACAAGGTGATTCTGGAAATCAATCCCAGCTATCCCCGCACCTTCGGCGATGCCTTCCTGCGCATAGAAGAGGTGGATCACCTGATCGAGGTGGAATATCCCGTGCCCGCCCTGCCGGACATTGAGCCCTCTGAGAAGGACCGCGTCATCGGTTCGCTGGTGGCCCCCTTCATCAAGGACGGGGACTGCATACAGCTGGGGATCGGCGGCATGCCCAACGCCATCGCGGACACCCTGTTTGATAAAAAAGACCTGGGCATACATACCGAGATGCTGACCACCAACATGATGAAGCTGTACAAAGCCGGCGTCATTACCGGGCGCAAAAAACAGCTGCAGCCGGGCAAGATGGTGTGCACTTTTATCATGGGCAGCAAGGAGCTGTACGAGTTTGCCCATGACAACCCGGCGGTGGAAGTGCTGGCGGGCAGCTACACCAACAACCCTTATGTGATTGGTCAGAATGACAACATGGTATCCATCAACTCCACCATGGAGATTGATCTGACAGGCCAGTGCGCCAGCGAATCCCTGGGCAGCACCCAGTTTTCAGGCACCGGCGGCCAGGCGGATACAGCAACCGGCGCGCAAAAATCCAAAAACGGCCGCAGCTTTATCTGTCTGTATTCCACCACCATGGCCAGGAATCCCCAGACCGGGGAACGGGAGGAGATCTCCAAGATCGTTCCCCAGCTGAAGCCCGGTGCTATCGTATCCCTGTCCCGCAACGATGTGGACTATGTGGTGACCGAATACGGCGTGGTGCAGCTTCGCGGCACCAACACCAGGGAGCGGATTGAGCTGCTGATCTCCATTGCCCACCCCAAATTCAGGGATGAACTGCGACAGCAAGCCCGGGAGATCGGGCTCCTGGCAGACAGATGAGCACCTTCTCTTTTAAAAACTATCTGGTTTACTACGAGCTGGCAGGGCAGGGTTACCCTCTGCTGATGCTCAACGGCATTATGATGTCCACCAAATCCTGGACGCCGTTTTTGGAGAGCATCCAGCAGGGTGGCATCCAGCCCCTGCTGGTAGATATGCTGGACCAAGGGCAAAGCCAGGCTATGGAAGAAGCATTTCCCATCCAGCTGCAGGCCGAGATGCTCCTGGCCCTCCTTGACCATTTGGGTCTTGAGCAGGTTGGCGTCTTTGGCACCAGCTATGGAGGAGAGGTTGCCCTGAACCTGGCTGCCATGGCCCCACACAGGGTGGATAGGATGCTTTTGGCCAATACCGTCGCCCGCACCAATGCCTGGATCAAGGAGATCGGCGAAGCCTGGATCTTGGCCAAGGACAACCCGCACGCCTATTACGCCACCACCATCCCCGTCATTTACAGCCCGGATTTTTATGACAGGCGCGCGGAATGGATGGATAACCGCAAACAGCTGCTGACCCGGACCGCCTTTGCCAGCCAGGATTTTCAGGCACGCATGGAACGCCTGACCCGCTCCGCCGAGAGCCACGATGTCAGGGACAGCCTGAAAAACATCACTTGCCCTGTGTTGCTGGTAGGCAGTCAGCAGGACCACATCACCCCGCCGGAGGAACAAGAGTATCTGGCACAGCACCTGCCCCATGCAGACATGGTGCTGCTGCCAAAAACCGGCCATGCCACTTTTTATGAGCGTCCCGACCTGTTTATGGCCATGCTTCTTGGGTTTTTCAGCCACCGTCAGCCCATCCGGCTGCCCTAACCAGGGACATGACCAGCCTTCTGATTGGACAGAACAGGCAGAACGGTTTATACTGCGCTCATAAAAAGGAGATGATTTCACCAGATGACCACCACTTTAATCCCCAAGACACCCAGAGGCCAGTCCACCAAGAACCGCATCATCAAAGCGGCAGAAGTGGAATTTGGCAAAAAAGGCTACCACAACACTGCCATTGCCGACATCACCTCCCGGGCCAAGGTGGCGCCAGGCACCTTTTACATCTATTTTGAGGACAAATACAGCCTGTACTGCCGGCTACTGCAGAAATATGGCCATGAAATCCGCCGGCAGATCGCACTGGATATAGAAGGGATCACCGACAGGCTGGAAATAGAACGCGTAGGCTTGCTGTCCTTCCTTCAGCAGGTGCGCAAAAAGCCGCATATGTACCAGATCATCTGGGAGTCCCTGTATATCAACCCAAGGCTATTTGTTGATTACTACGAATCATTTGCCCAGCGCTACAGCAGGCAACTGGACAATGCCGCCGGAGAAGTCACTCCCATGGACACCACTGTCCTGGCATATATGCTGATGGGTATTGCAAATTTTCTGGGGCTGAAATATGTGTTCTTTGACAAGAAGGCCGATTTAAACAAAGTCGTGGACGAAGCAATGGCGTTTTACAGGCATGGTTTTTTAAAGGCAGGAACACCGGACGTGTCAAGCCCGCCGGAAAAGAATGAACAATGAACGCTGTCCCGGATGGACAGTCTCATGCAAACAAAGCGGCCTTAGCCTGATCGCTAAAACCGCTTTGTCCACGCTTCGGCAGCCGCTTCTGGGCGGCTTTTTATACGGGATTATTCCTCATCCTGCGAATCGAAAAAGGCATCGTCCTCTTCTTCATCAAGCTCGTCAATGAACATCTCGAAGATTTCCTGCTCAATTTCCTCGTTATCGCAGGAAACATAGGTATCCTCGCCGTTTTTGTCCTGCTGGATTTTCAGAATGACAACCTCTCCCTCCTCATCGTCCTCCTCTTCCTGGGGGGCCAGAAGCACAACGTAGCTCTCGCCCTCGCGCTCAATGGTGGTGAGGTATTCAAACTCGACGGTCTGCCCATCCTCGTCAGTCAGTTCAACGATGTTACTCTCCAGTTCTTCCGTCAGGTCATCCCTGTGTTGCTCGTTGGCCATGTGTTTTTGTTCCTCCTGTATTATATGGACGGATCCCCGTCCGGGGGTACAAGCGATGACGCCCGGTCCAGCCAGGCCTGCAGGATGAGCGCGGCAGCCACCTGGTCGACCAGGCCCTTGCTCTGCCGGATCGGGACGCCGCCCTCGCGCAGCGCGTCCTCAGCCTCCCGGCTTGTCAGGCGCTCATCCTGAAACTCCACGCGCAATCCCTGTTTTCGCAAAACCTCCGCAAAGCCGCGCACTTCCCTGGCCTGGGCGCCCTCATGATCGTCCATGTGGCAGGGCAGGCCCAGCACAACATACGCGCAGCCGTTCTCCCGCACCAGCTGCGCTACCGCCCGCGCGGAAGGGCCCCAGCCGATGTGACGGATGACGCTGTGGGGACTGGCAATCCTCCCCGAGGGGTCGCTGAGCGCAACGCCGATGCGGGCCGCGCCATAGTCCAGGCCCAGCAGCCTCACCAAACGTCGCCGGGGGGCATTCGGAAATAGGAACGCACCAGCTCCTCAAGAATTTCATCCCGCTGCAGACGGCAAATCATGCTGCGCGCATTCTCATGGCTGGTAATGTAGGTAGGGTCACCGGTCAAAACATAGCCGGTCAACTGGGCCACCGGATCATAGCCTTTGGCAATCAGCGCCTGATAGACATGTTGAAGGATACCTGCTGCTACGCTGTTGTCATCCTTGATCGGGACCAGTTTGGTAGTTCCAAAACTTTCGGTCATAAGCAACCCTCCCGATCATTATTATACAGGATGCGCCGGAAACATCAAGACGCCTGGCAGATTCCATTGTGGATTCTGCACGTTTTATCCACAGTCACCCGCGAAAAATCATGATATACTGATCAAAAGATGAGAGAGGTGGGACGGATGAGCAAGGCCCTGTACTATGAGGACGCGTGGATGCGGGCCTTTGACGCGCGCGTCAGCGATGCCAAACAGGACAAGGACGGCGTCTGGCTGTGCTTGGACCGCACCGCCTTTTACCCTGAGGGCGGCGGCCAGCCCGGGGACAGCGGGCGGCTGCTGTCAGGCGACAAGGAGTGGCTGGTGGCGGACACCCGGCGTGACCCTGAAGGCTGCATCTGGCACCTGCTAAGCCCGCAGGATGGCGCCGCGCCGCCGGATATAGGCACACAGGTCTGTGGCGAGGTGGACTGGGTGCGCCGCTTTGACCACATGCAGCAGCACACAGGCGAACACATCATTGCCGCCAGCCTGTTTGAGGTGACCGGCGGCTTTACCCACGGGCTGCACATCGGGCATGAGGTGTCCACCATCGATGTGACGCTGCCGAACGGCGCGACCAAGCTGGACGCGCAGGCGCTGGAGCGCATTGAGGCACTGGCCAACGCGCGCATCGTGGCGGACGGGCCGGTGGTCTGCAGTGTCCCGGACAGCAAGGAGCTGGCAGGGCTGCCGCTTCGAAAGGATCCCACCGTGACCGAGCAGGTGCGCATCTGCGCCATTGGGGATTATGAGATGGTGGCCTGCGCCGGCACCCACCTGAGCCGCACCAGCCAGGTGGGTCTGGTCAAGCTGCTCAAGTCCGAGCCTGCCCGGGGCAAAATGCGGCTGTATTTTCTGTGCGGCGAGCGGGCCATGAAACACTACGCGCTGGTATACAAGGCCATCACACAGGTGGCTGAGATGCTCAGCGCCCGGGTGGAGGAGGCGCCGCAGCTGCTGCGCGAGCAGCTGGACAAGGCCGCGCAGGCCCGCCGGGAGCTGGCCGCGCTGCGGCGGCAAAATACCCTGCGCAAGGCGCCCGGCCTGCTGGCGGAAGCGCTGGCGCTCAGCGATAACCGGCGGCTGGTCATTGCCGAACTGGAGGAGCACGACCTGCCGGCCATGGAGGCGCTGGCCAACGTAATCACCCAGCAGGAACGCGTCATCGTCCTCCTGTGCGCCCCGAAGGATGGCCGGCGCAACCTGCTGTTCGCGCGCTCGGCGGACCTGGACACGAACATGTCGGACTTCATCCAGTCCACGGGCGCCAAGGGCGGCGGCCGGCCGGATTTTGCCCGGGGCGCCTGCGAGGAGAGCCTGCCCTGGGAAGCGGCCAGGGTGATGGCGCCCCACCTGTAGCGCGCATCGGACGCCGTGCGGCCCCGCGTGGCAAATTAATGCTTTACAGACAGCGCGGATTGGTTTAGCATTTATACGAAAAAAATATTGGAGGATGACATGGGCGACAATGTATTCATCTTCGGACATCCGCTGATTCAGCACAAGGTATCCCTTTTGCGGGACAAGAATACCTCCATGAAGGATTTCAGGGACCTGGTGGATGAGATTTCCATGCTGATGGTCTATGAGATCACCAAGGACTTTGAGTTGGTGGAAACTGAGATCGAAACCCCGATGGCACGGACCAGGACCAAGGTCCTTTCCGACCGAAAGGTCTCTTTGGTGCCCATCCTGCGCGCGGGCATCGGCATGGTGCATGGCATCCAGCAATTGCTGCCCAATGCCCGGGTCGGCCACATCGGGCTGTACCGCGACCATGACACCCATGAACCGGTAGAATACTACTGCAAGCTGCCCCTGGACATCGCCGACAGCACCGTCATCGTGCTGGATCCGATGTTTGCCACCGGCGGCTCCATTGCCGCGGCGCTTAAAATCCTTTATGCCAAGGGTTGCACGGACCTGCGGCTGGTGTGCATTGTGGCTGCGCGCTACGGGGTGGAGCGCATCGCCAGGGACTTCCCGGAGGTCAAAATCTACTGCGCCGCCTTTGATGAGGAGCTCAACCCCAACGCCTACATCGTTCCCGGTCTGGGGGACGCCGGCGACCGACTGTTCGGCACCAAGTAAACCGCCCTCAAGTGTCTACGGACACTCGTTTTTTATGTTTCGCCCGGGCTTCCGCTGCTGCCGCGGGTCAGCCGGCAGATGGTATACAAGCACCGCCGTTTTTTGTGTATAATACAGTGAAAGAAGAGATCTCCCAGTCCTGTCCATGAAAGGAGCCTGACATGAAAAAAACAGCTTCGATTCTCATGACCCTGGCGCTGCTTTGCTGTCTGCTGCCAGGCGCAGGCGCAGGCCTGCCGTTTGAGGATGATTATGCAGCCATCAACAGCGCCGCGGGCAGCGTGCTGATGCTGCTGGTGTATGACAATTCCCAGAGCGACTATATCGCCTCCGGCAGCGGCTTTGTCGCCTTTGACAGCAACACGCTGATCACCAACTATCATGTGGTGGAGGGCGGCGACCTGGTGCTGGCTGAGAGCGACGCTGGCGAGGGCTATTTCCTGGATAAGGTGATCGCCGCGGACAAAGACCTGGATTTGGCTATTCTGCGCTTCAAGGCGCCCAGCGGTCTTTCGCCCCTGTCCCTGAACGGGGAGGGCGACTGGCTGCGCGGACAGCCCGTGGTCGCCATCGGCAGCCCCAAGGGCCTGCGCAACACAGTCTCCAAGGGCGATATCAGCGCGCTGTTTGTGGAGGACAACCTGCGCTATATCCAGTTCACGGCGCCCATCTCCAGTGGCTCAAGCGGCGGAGCGCTGTTTGACAGCACGGGCAGGGTGATCGGCATCACCACAAGCTCCCTTTCAGAGGACAGCCAAAACCTGAACTTTGCCATCGACATCCGCGAAGCCATCCTGCTGTATGAACAGGCGGACAAGGACGCGCTGACGCCGCTGAGCCAGCTGGGCACGCTGCAGGCGCAGGCCCGCGCCGAACAGGAGGAAATCACCCAGCCCCAGGCTGAGACCACCATCTCAGACTTCACCGCGCGCCAGGAAAGCCCCGACCGCGCCCGGATCTCCTGGTCGGACAGCGCGCCAAAGGGACAGCAGTATTTTGTCGGCTACGAGGTAGAGGGCAACTCCTATTTTACTTACCAGAGCACCCGGGAAACCTCCATGGTGATTGAGGACTTGATTCCGGGGCAAACCTATCGCTTTTTTATCGCGAACAGCCTGGATGAGCTGCACAGCCCGCTGCTGTCCACCAGCCTGAGCCTGGCCCAGCCCCTGCCCTACACCGAGCGCGGCGCCCGGCTGATTACCCTGGAGCTGTATGACCTGGTCAGGGACCAGCGGCCCCAGTCGCCCCTTTTGCCCGGCCTGGTCACGATCCCGCAGGACCGCTTGCGCGCCGCGATGACCGACAGGCAATTGTGCTTTGTGTACCGTATTGCGCTGGAGCAGGCGGAGCAGACCAGCACCGGCAACTGCCTGTATGTGTTTAGAACGCCGGACGGTTTCCTGTATACCGGAGAATTCATCTATACATATGACAAAAGCCAGGACGCCTACGCCCGCCACGCGGACATGCGGGGCCTGCTGGCTGATGTGATCGAGTATGAGGGCACGATCCCGACAGGCACCTGGCAAGCTTTTGTCTATCATGACGGCGCGCTGCTGGGGAAGACCGCCTTCCAGGTCACCCCGTCAGCCTCACAGGACGGTGAGCAGGCCGGCCCCGCCCCTCATCAGGGTTCCGCGCTGCTGGCCTTCGCGCGGGAGGGAGAGGCCAAGCTGTTCTGGCCGCCGGTGGAAGGCGCCTCGCATTACCTGGTTTACCGCGCAAACGCCCTGGACAGCCACTATTTTTACCTGGATCAGACCACTTCCACCAGCTTTTCGGATGCCCGGGTCGTCAGCGGACGGCAATATTATTACAAGGTCAGCGCCGTGGTGGATGGCCAGCCCGCTGACATCGCTCCTCCCGCCGCTGTCAGCATGCCACGCGCCGGACAGGAGCAGAAGGAGGAAGCCGCAGCTGTGCAGATCCCCCTGACCATTGGCGGTCAGGCCTACCTGGGCGACCGTGACAAACCCTATATTAACCCCGATATCGTCAACATCAGCGATGAGCAGACCGTCAGCGCCTTCAGCCTGGTCTTTTACTGCGAGGACAAGGACTACAACACCCTGCCCTTTGATAAGGCGGGCCAATTCGTGTCCACTGTGAGTTTTACGCAAACCATCCAGCCGGGGGAGACCGTCAACCCGGGCAAGGTTTCCCTGTCGCGCTACCTTGGGGAGATCAAGCATATCTATGTCGCCCTCGACAGCGTCACGCTCTCAGACGGCAGTGTGATCAAGATCCCCAGGGACGAAAGGGACTTTGATTCCTGGACGCTTGATTGATCCTGATATTGATATAGCGCCTGACCGCTTCCAGGGCGGGCGGATCGGGCTGTTGTCAGCCAGCCTCAGGGGCTGTCAGGAGCCGCTTTCTCCTCCGGGCAGCCGGGTTTGGGTTTGGGTTTTTTGAAAATGACAAAGCGGCTGGCCAGGTAGTTGTAAATGATGACCAGCGCGTTCATCACCAGCTTGGACCAGCGGTCGGACATGAACAGCAGGAAGATATTAAACAGCAGCAGATCAAACAGCACATAGCCCAGCGCCCGGGTGGATACAAATTGCCAGATTTCACGCAAAAACGCCCGCTTACGGGTGTTGCTTTGAAACACGTAGCGCCGGTTGGTAAAATAGGCAAACAGCACGCTCACAAGCCACGACACAGCCTGGGAAAAATTGGCGATCAGCCGGTAGGCTGCGCTGTCCCGCCCGTGTGCGGACAGGCCCAGCAGCCTGGTCAGCACCAGATAGCAGACCCAGTTGACCAGGGTGGTCAGGACGCCGTACAGCAGGTACAGGGCCATTTGAAACAGACGCGGTTTTTGCGCGCGCAGCTGCCTGAGCTTCTCCCTCATTCTCCTCCCCCCTTCGCAGCCTGTTTTTTGGAGGTGTCCCCGTCATCCCCGCGGGCGTAGCCGGCTGAGAGCAGCTGTGCCCAAAGGAGCTGCCGGGGCTTTTTTTTGTTGCGCGCGGTGATACACACCACCTTGTCCTCCTCCAGGGCAACCACTGTGACATTGCCGGTCTTGATCTGCCCTTCATCCAGCCAGACAAGCTTGACCGGACAGTTCCACCTGAGCGAGTAGCGCAAAAAATGTTCGATCATCCTCAGCCCTGCGGCACCTTGAAAATCAGGTAACCGTCCTGTTCATACACCAGCTCAAACAATTCAGCCAGCGCCTCCCGGCTGCCGCCCATCTCACGCTCATAGCTGCCCAGCAGGATGTAATCCGCGCCATAGCGGGCGGGCACCTGGCGGGCAGCCACCGGATCCCGGTAGAAGGCAAGCAGGTCAGCTTGGCGCTGTGAGGTGTCAAAGCCATGGAAGTACAGCCACAGATCCGGCCCGACCACGATCTCGCGCCCCGCCAGGGAGGAGACAGGGTTCAGGTGCTGGGTACCGGTGATAAAACGCGCGTCCGGCGCGGTTTCTTCCCGGATATAATCCGCCAGGCGCACATCCTCGCGGGAAAACATTTGTAAATCGCTCACGGCCTCCCGAGCCAGGGCCAGGGCGCCGCTCAAAAACATCACCAGCATCGCCAAGCCCGCCATCAGCGGGCGCGCGCGCAGGCCTTTCAGCCTGTCATACAGGGCAAAGGCATAATCGGCCGCGGGCATGGCACAAAGCGCCCAGGCTACGTAAAAAAGCTTGTTGTTGTCATACTCATTGGGCTGAAAGAGGATGAGCTCAGCCACCAGCACGATCATCAGGGCGCCTGAAAACAGCTTGCGGTGCCAAGCGTCTTTCTCCAGCAGCGCGAACAAGGCCAGGAGGAAGGGCAGGCCGATGTTCTTGATATAAAACCACAGGTAGCCGTCCAGCAGGCTGCGCCCGTTTAGGTTGTTGACCCAGTTGAACTGGAAGCGGATAAAGTTTCCCGACGAGGTCTGCTCAAAGGTGAACAGCAGCAATTGCGGCAGCGCCAGCAGGACCGCCAGGCCGCCATACACCAGCCAGGGTTGGACCGGCTGCCTGCGCAGCAGGTCCAGGGCCAGCATCCCGGCGCTGAGCAAGCCCAAGGCCAGGAAGGAATGCGTGTGGATCAGGGGCAGGCCGCCGGCCAACAAACCAAGCAGCAGGATTTGCCGGAGGTCCTTTTGCTGCGATTTTTGCAGATCCACCAGCAGGTAAAGGCAGGGCAGCAGAATGGTCCAGCCGGCCAGGAAGGTGCGCTGGGGCAGGAGCATGTCGGCGATCAGGTTGCTCCAGCGCAGGTTGTATTGCTGGAACTCCGCGTGATTGGCCGGGGTCTGGTACCAGCCCTGCAGGATGTTTTGCAGGCGTTCCAGCCAGACGCCCTGCTGGAGCTGGTTGCTCCCCGGATCACCCAGGGACACGCCGGCCAGGTCAAAGGCATACAAAAAACCCAAGCCGCCGTTGAGGAACACAAGCAGCGTGGCCAGCGCCGCGGCGCGGGGGCTGCGGCAGGCGCGCTGCGCCAGCAGCGCAAACCCTGAGAACACCAGCCCCATCATCAGGACGCCCGGCACTATTACCGCGGTACGCAGGGGCAGGCCCAGGGCCAGCAGGCTGGCGGACAGCGAATCACCCAAGAAGGGATAGCCCAGGCGCACGCCCGGCAGGATGCTGTAGTTCACCGGCAGCGTCCTGCCCGGCAGCGAGGTGATGATGGCCAGGTGCAGCGGCAGATCGCCATAGGTGGACTGCCCGGTATGCAGCGCGCCGTCCTGCGGGCGCAGGATATGGGTGTGCTGCAAATACAGCCCCAGCAGGGTCAGGGGCAGCGCGACACAGGCCAGCAGCTTGAGCATCTGCCTGTCCTGTCCGGAAAATCCGGCCGGCCTGTCAGGGCTTCTGAAACGCCGGGCCAGGGCAGTCAGACCGGACAGCGCCAGCATGGACAGGCCCTGCGTCAGCGCGTCAAAAGGCCTCAGGAAGGCGATCAGCGCCGGCAGCCACATCATCAAAAAGAGCCCCAGGCAGACGCCCAGCCAGGCGCGTACCGGCAGGGGCTGCCGGGGCAACAGCCAGGTGATGATCAGAATGCCGGCTGCCAAATAGGCCAGGAGCATCAGCACCGCCATCATGCCCGGTTCTCCTCCGCGCCCGGCCCGGCCATGCGCAGCATTTCCGCCCGCAGGTGGTCGGCGATGCGCTGCTGCTCATCCCCCTCAAAGTCCGGGTCATAGCGCGTAGGCCTGCCAAAGGTGAGCGTGTGCTTTTTCTTGTCGGCATAGATCGGGTAGAACTGCGCGCGCTTGCCGGTGCGCTGGTAGTAGATCTGCGCCGCCATGGCGAAGCCCTTGAAGAACTCGCCCACGCCCTCGCGCAGGTAGCCGGCCTGGGCCTGGCCCGGGTCGTTGGGATTTTCCGGGAAGATCAGAATGTTGTCGCCGGCCTGCATCGCCTGGGCGGTTTCACGGAAGGTCCCCACAAGGGCGCGCGGGTTATCCCGGTAGACAGGGATGCTGTCCAGGCTGCGCATCACCCACTGCAAAAAGGCGCTGACCAGGTGGGTAACCGGCCACTTGAGGCGCTCGGGGATCCACCTCTGGCGCTTGATGGTGTTGGTGTATAAATAGGTGGAGGAGGCCTCGGGGACGGCAATTTCATCAATGACCCAGGGCCGGAAGGAGAAGGGAATAAACAGGTTGGTCACAATCGGCCCCCACAGCTCCCCATGGTTGCAGGTAAAGATGGCGCTGGTGTCCGGCTCCAGGCGCACGCTGTCCGCGCCGATCACCTTGCTGTAAAAGAAGGGGCGCAGGATGAAGATGACCAGCTTGATGCCGTAGCGGCGCCGGTGTACCTTGATGACCAGGTTCTCCAGCTGCTTTTGAAGCGGGATGTTGGTTTCCCCGTTTTCCTTCAGCCGCAAAAAAATACGGGTCTTTTCCACCACGCGCTGATCCAGCGGAAGGCGGAAGGCAGCTGGGATGGCCGCGGCCACCAGCGCCAGCGAGGGCAGCAGCAGCAGCGGCTGGGCAGTCAGGCTCAAGCCGGTCTCCCGCAGGCTGCCGCCGGACATCAGCGTGATCAGCATCAGGCCCATCAGCGCGATCATGCCGCCAATCAGGGCGGCGTACTCCGACAGCGCCTGGTGGGCCCGGGCAAGCGCCGCGTCCTGGGACATGCCGGTGACAAAATGCACCACATCGCGCATGTCACGTTCCAGGGTTTCCAGCGCCCTGCCGGCCATCGTAACGCCGACCGTGCACAGCGCCAGGGCCGCGAAGCTCCATCCCAGCTTGCTGTTCATGGTATGCAGCAAAAAGGCGACCAGGCTGAGCAGCCACAGGGACAGGCCGATCAGCAGGGTGGACGAGGGCGCCAGCTTTTGACGAAACAGGGGACGCAACAGCAGGATATCTGTCAGGAAACGCGCGAGCACCGAGCAGACAAAGGCGATGGCCAGGGATGAGAACAGGCTGTCCGCAGTGGTGCCAATATAGGTGTAAATCAAAATCATGGTGACCTGCAGGGCCGTAATGGTGATCATCATCACGGCGCGGAAAACCTGGTAGGCGTTGACCTGGGCAAGCTGGTGATCCTCCCGCAGCAGCTCCCAGGCCGCTTCCTGCGGCTCCTCCGGCGGCAAGCCCACCTCGTGCAGGCTGATAAAGCGAAAAATGCAACACAGCGCATAGCCGCCCAGCAGATACCAGGCGGTCTGCGCAGTCTGGCTGAAAAACAATATCAGGGCTGCGACACCACAGCAGAGCAGCATCATTTCCGCGATGCGCACGCGCCGGCGTACCCAGTTCAAACCCCGGCGCAGGCCGCTGCGCTCAATGCGCGCGGCCAGCTCGCCCATCAGCAGCACCAGGCAGGCCAGGGCGAACACCAGCCACAACAAGGGCAGCTCGACTGCGAAAGGGTATACCAGCAGGATGCCCAGCGCCAGGATGCCGGTCACCAGGCCCAGCACCAGCCCCGCGCGCCGCAACCCCCTGGGCAGCTGACGGAAATCCCCGGGCAGCACCAGACGTGAAAACAGCACCGTGACCTGGCCGATCATGTACAGCGCGCCGCCCAGCACCGGCCGGGATAGAATGGCGGTGGACGCCAGCATGCAATACAGATAGCCAAACAGCCGGTTAAATGCCGCAAAGCCCGGCAGACCGCCCCGGCCAGGGCCTGTACGCGCCGCCCGCGCGGTGTGTCCCATGAAGTCACCTCCATCCATGCCCCTGTAGTATAGCATGAGCGCGCCTGCTTGGCACAGCATACAATCAAGCGGGATAATACGAACTTATTCCATAAGAAGTGGCCTAATGTTCGGATAATTGATGACAGGGGCGCTGACTTGTGGTAGGATGTCATTGGAACGACCGGGTGCGCCCGGAACAGGAGAGGGACAATGGAAAACTTTTTCAAACTCAAGCAGCACGGCACCAAGGTATCCACGGAAGTGTTCGCAGGCATCACGACCTTCTTTACCATGGCCTACATCATCGCGGTCAACCCGGGAATCCTCAGCCAGTCCGGCATGCCCTGGGGCGCGGTTTTCCTGGCCACCATCATCTCCTCCATCATCGGCACCCTGGTCATGGGACTGTTCGCCAACGTGCCCTACGCCCAGGCGCCTGGCATGGGGCTGAATGCCTTTTTCGTCTTTACAGTGTGCATGGGGTTGAATTTCACCTGGAGGCAGGCGCTTTCCATGGTCTTTCTGTGCGGGCTGTTCAACATCCTGATCACGGTGACCAGGATCCGCAAGCACATCATCCGCGCCATCCCCAAGGGCCTTCAAAACGCCATCTCCGGCGGCATCGGCGTGTTCATCGCCTATATCGGCCTGCTCAACGTGGGCATCATCAACTTCGGCGCCGGCGTGCCTGCCATCCCGGAACTCAACACCCCGGTATTGTGGGTTTTCCTGATCGGCCTGGTGCTGATCATCGCGCTGAGCATCATGAAGGTCAAGGGCGCCATCCTGATTTCCATCATCGCCACCACCCTGATCGGCATTCCCTTCGGCGTGACCAAGCCGGGCGACAGCATCAGCTTTGCCGAGGCTGCCGGAGAGCTTTCAGTCACCTTCGGAACGATCTTTACCGCGGAGGGCCTGCCCAGCCTGTTCACCGACATGAGCAAGCTGCCCCTGGTGCTGATGACCATCTTTGCTTTTTCGCTGACGGACACCTTTGACACCATCGGCACCTTCATCGGCACCGGACGGCGCAGCGGCATCTTCTCGGAAGAGGATGAAAAGGCCATGGAAGACAGCCGGGGCTTCTCCTCCAGCATGGACAAGGCGCTGTTCGCGGACGCCATCGCCACCTCGGTGGGCGCGGTGGTGGGCACCAGCAACACCACCACCTATGTGGAATCCGCCGCGGGCATCCAGGCAGGCGGCCGCACAGGGCTGACCTCAGTGGTGGTCGCATTGCTGTTTGCGGTCTCCGCCTTCCTGGCCTCCTTTGTCTCCGCCATCCCCCAGGCCGCCACCGCGCCGGCGCTGGTCATGGTCGGTATCATGATGCTGTCCAGCTTCAGGGAGATCGACTGGACCCATTTGGAGGACGCCGTGCCTGCCTTCTTTGCCGGGGTCTTCATGGCGCTGTGCTACTCGATCTCCTACGGCATTGCCTTTGGCTTTTTCTTCTACTGCATCATCAAGGCAGCAACCGGGAAGGCCAGGGAGGTCCACCCCATTTTGTGGGTCTCCACCGCGCTGTTTATACTGAACTTCGTTTTGCTGGCGGTACTGTAAAGAGCGATTGCCCATCCCCCTGACATGGCGTTTTTAGGCGCTGCCGCCGCGGCAGCGCCTTTGTGATGCAATGCTGATTCAAATCCTGATTACCTCAGTCCTGTGATAGTTTCTTGCTTAAGAAAAATGGCTGCCGGTTCTTCCGCCGCCCAAAACAGCCAGGCTGTGCTATAATGAGAAACAAGCATTGTGATCAATTTGATAAGAAGGAGAGAAAGCATGCAACAGACCATCCGTGTGACCGTTTGGAACGAATACCTTCATGAAATCCGCCACGAGTCCATCCGCGCGATCTATCCCGAGGGCATCCATGGCTTCATCGCCGAATTCCTGAACAAGGCCGGCATAAAGGCTGGGACCGCTACCCTCCGCGAGGAGGAGCACGGCCTCAGGCAGGAGGTGCTGGACAATACCGATGTGCTCATCTGGTGGGGGCACATGGCGCACCAAGAGGTTCAGGACAAAATTGTTGAGCGCATCTATCGCCGGGTCATGCAGGGCATGGGCCTGATCGCGCTGCATTCCGCGCATGCCAGCAAGATTTTCCGCAAGCTGTGCGGCACGGACAGCGACCAGCTGCGCTGGCGCGAAGCCAATGAGAAGGAAATCCTCTGGGTCATGGACCCGGCCCATCCCATCGCTCAGGGACTGCCGGATCACATTATTCTGCCGCACGAGGAGATGTACGGGGAAACTTTTGTCATCCCCCGCCCGGATGACCTGGTCTTTGTGAGCTGGTTTGAAGGCGGCGAGGTCTTCCGCTCAGGCGTGACCTACACCCGCGGTCTGGGCAAGGTGTTCTATTTCCGCCCGGGACATGAGACCTTCCCCACCTTTTACAACCCACATGTGCAGCAGGTCATCATCAACGCCGTGCGCTGGGCAGCTCCCTATGCCACCATGCCCCAAGTCAGCCTGGGGCACAACCCCGAGCCCATCATGCCCCTGAGCGACCGCAGGCCCAATACCCTGGGGCAGCTGATGGAAGACTACGGCAAATAACTGATGCTGATTTCTTTTTATCACATCAACATCAGGATAAAAACACCCCCGGCCGGGATCAAGCGGCGCGGGGGTGTTTCTTTGTTTGAAAGGGGTTGACAGGCAGCTGAAGGGCTAATCCAAAGCGCCGCGCAGCACGGCCTTCTTCATGGGCTCGGGACGCTGGTAAGGCGTCTTCATATCCACCCAGCCTCCTGATTTGGCACTTTGACCAGGGCGTCGCCCTCCTCCAGGGTGATGCCCAGGGGCTTCTCGGTATACACATGCTTGCCGTGCTCCAGCGCCAGGCGTGTCACCTCATAGTGCTGGTAGGGGCGGGTCAGGTTGAGGATAATGTCCTCAGGGTCGCGGAAGGCCTCGTACATGTCCTCATACACGCGCGGCAGGCTATATTTCTCCCTGGCGTTGATCGCGCGCTCGGGGATCAGGTCGCAGACGCCGGCGATCTTAAGCTCTTTGAAAACCCCGGTGATGTTGTCCAGATAAATGCCGCTGATGCTGCCGACTCCAATGAAAGCTACTTTCATCGTACGCACAAAACCCTCCCTGATGATATTTGCATGGCGGGAAATGGCGCGTGAAGCGCTGCACCAAGCTCTTGATAAATCTATTTTTCGCCAAGGCAGAATCAAAGTCAAGTGAGCGCCATGTTTCTTTTCGGACTGTTTTTTAAGACCTTTTCCAAACGCCCGGCCGTTTGTCCAAAACGAATCAGTAAATTTGGTCACAAATCAGAGTGAATGAATGGACAAATCGCACTAAGGAATTGCCCCAAGAAGTTAAGCAACCCTGAATGCCATCGCATCCGAGGATGAAAACGGCGAGTTGATTTTTGGCTGCGCTGACTGGATCGGTTCGCTCACCGCCGCGCGATCGTGTATGGGATCCCGTTATTCTGCGCGTAGGTCAGTGCGTAGGACCCCTCCCCCACCGTCAGCACCACCGGGCAGTTCGTGAATGCTCCCCCGCCAATGGTCTGGACGCTGTCGGGGATCGTCAGGGACTTGAGAACCGTATTATGGAAGGCGGAGGCGCCGATGGTTTCCAGCCCTTCCTGCAGCGTCAGATTTTCGAGCTTCATACAGCCTGCAAACGCGCCCTGATCCAGTTGGACCAGGCTGGCGGGTAACGACAGGGATGTAAACTTGGCACAGGACAGAAAAGCGAACTCCCGGATCACCGTCAGGCTGTCCGGAAAAGACAGTTCCGTGACCCCACAGTTCGCAAAGGACCAGGGGCCGATCTCCACCGTGCCTTCCGGGATCGAATAGGGACCTGCCGGGCGGCCGCAGGGGTAGGAATGCAGTATTGCAGGGTCCTTCTGGAACAGAACGCCGTCCTTCGCCTCATACCGGGTGTTGCCGGATGTGATCGTGATCTCCTGAAGCGCCAAGCAGCAATAGAACGCTGCTGTCCCGATCCGGGTGACACCATCGGGAATGCTCATACCGCGCAGCTTGCGGCAGAGGGTAAAGGCGTAGGCTCCGATATTCCTGAGGCTCCCGGGAAGGGTAACCTTCTCGAGCTCCGCCGCCCCGTAGAACGCCCCCCCAGCGATCACCTGCGTACCTTCCGGGATCGCGTAGGACGCATCCGCCCTGCCCGCAGGATAGGTATGCAGCTGGGATCCGTCTTTGCTGAACAGCACCCCGTCAATCGCCTTCCAGGTTTCGTTCCGGGGATCCACGGAGATTTCCGTCAAACCCTCGCAGTTGGAAAACGCCTGTCTCTGAATCTCCAGGAGCGTCGCAGGAAGCGAGACTTCCTTCAGGAACGGGCACTGGAAGAAAGCAGAGTATCCGATCCTCTCCAGCCCCTCCGGGAGCAGAACAGTTTCCAGTTCCGGGCACAATGCGAAAGCCGATGCCCCGATCGCTTTTACCCCTGCCGGAAGCATGACGGAACAGAGTGCGGGGGACTGGTAGAAGGCGTTATTCCCGATGCTGGTAAGCGGATGCCCGTCCAGGCTGTCCGGGAGGATCAGGTCTGTCTGACTGCCCAGGTACTTGGTGAGGACCGCCGTGCCGTCCTCGTTCAGGGTATATTGATAGTCGCCGTGGGATAAGGTCGCAGCTTGCCCAGTCATGCCCACAATCATCGCCGACACGAGCATGAGGCTGAGGAACACGCAGGCGATTCTTTTCATGGGATGCCTCCTTTGTTCTATTTTTCCAATATATTGGGGTTGCAAACACCTGGTTCAGTCGGTTCGTCCGAATTGCCCGCCATTGCGGCCTGGCATCCGGACAGGCACAACAGAAACGGTCCTGTCCAGTTCACGGGGAGCAGATGAAGAAGCTTGATGAAACAGAGTTGATCGGGATGAGAGCACCTTCTGCATACAAAATACCACTGTATGTCATGATAATCAAACATTATTTTTTTGAGTCAGGCAGCGTTGCCTGCATCCACAGGTCTCCATTTTCGCGAAATAAAAAACCGCTGATTTGCTTGGTTCTTCAGCGGTTTTCTGGCGCGCCTTAAGAGATTCGAACTCCTGACCTCTTGATTCGTAGTCAAGCACTCTATCCAGCTGAGCTAAAGGCGCGTAAGCGTCAAAAACTTAGTGTTTTCAACGCTTTGCGAGTATATCACCCACGGGAGATTTTGTCAAACATTTTGTTTTTCATGTAAAAAAACGATAAAGCGACAAATTTACCGTAAACTGCGGCAATTATTCGCCGCCCCGCATCAGCCAGGCAAAATTGCTGTCGGTAGCCAGGGTGTTGAGCGCATAGACCGCCAGGATCTGGTCATAGCCGTTTTCACTGATGAGGCTGAGCAGTTTTCCCCGGTAAGCCCGCAGGTCGATCACCGTGACGCGGTCAAAATGGGGTAGCAACAGCGGCACCAGGCTGTTGCCATAGGAATCCTTCAGGACCAGCAGCTTTCTGCCGGAAGGCCGGTCATGGTTGATGATGTCGGTCAGGCCGTGGTTGCCGTCCAGGAACACCGGATACTGGTCCGCTTCCGACAAATGCCGGGTAAAAAACAGGCTGTCATGGATATCAGGCTTGCCGTCAAAAGATAGGCTGAGCTTCGCGCCGCTGTCCCACAATTCAAGGATATCAGGCGGCGTGGACCACAGCCCGCTTCTGGCGTAGGCGCTGCCGAAAAACCCCGGGCTTCCCGTGACGGTAAAATCCCGGGCGGGCAGCGCCTCAAAGCCCAGGGCGGAGGAGGCCAGCTGATACGCGCAGTAGGCGCCCTGGCCGTTCCAATGGGGATCTGTGCGGTAGTAAAGCGGGATGTCCGAGGCCTTGAAGGCCTCAAACAAGGGCACCACCCGGATGCCCGCGGGGTTCAGGCTTTCAAGCAAGCCTTCATCCGGGTAGGGATAGTAGCCCGCCCGGGGGGATACGGCCCCCGCTGCGGGCGGCGCCACCAGCGCAAAGGGCAGCGCGGCCTTCCGGGCGAAATCCGACAGCAGCCTCAGGTTGCGTTCCAGGCGGGCCGTGTCACTGCCCAGGGGGGCTTCCACCAGGGCGCCGCCGGGCAGGCGCCACACGCTGTCGGCCGCCATGATGCCGGTGAGCAGACGATACCGGGCATTGAGCCCCACCCAGTTGGCCCGGAGGGGAAAGTGGTCGCCCAGGTATTCCTCCATGTCCCGGCTGAACTGACCGCCTTCCAGGGTCAGCGCAGGGGGGGTCGCCAGGTAGCGTTTTTCAAGGGGGCTGAATTCCTGCCTGGGCAACACAAGGAGCCCGGCGCCCATCACCAGGATGAGGCCGATGAACAGGATTGGCAGCAGGCGAAGGGGTTTCATCTGTCTCCTTAAAACCTGAAATACAGGAAGGGATTGTAGCCCTGGGACACCAGGGCGGCTACGCAGAGCAGGAAAAGGGCGCTCAGCAGCAGGTCCTCCGCCAGCCGGGGCAGACGGAAGCGCCAGGGAACGCTGGCCAGCACGCACACTGCAAACAGGGGCAGGAAGGCTTTTGTCAGCCCCCCGGCCACAGGGCTCAGGAGCTGACCTGACGCCAGGCCCGCCAGGAAAGCCCGCATGGCGGCAAAATCCGTGAAAGCGAACAGCGCCCAGCCCACCAGAACCAGGGCCAGCGTCATCAGGCGGCTCAGCCAGGCCACGGCCTTGGGCAGGCGGGCGTACAGCTTTAACAGAACGAGCTTTTCCAGGATCAAAAGCCCCGCGTAGTAAAGCCCCCAGACCACAAAGTTCCAGCTGGCGCCATGCCAGAGACCGGTCAGCCCCCAGACGATGAGGATGTTTACCATCTGGCGCGGCAGCCCGCGGCGGTTGCCGCCCAGGGGGATGTAGACATAATCCCTGAACCAACCGGAGAGGGTCACATGCCAGCGCCTCCAGAAATCAGTAACGGAGCGGGCGGTGTAGGGATAGAGAAAGTTTTCCCGGAAGCGGATGCCCAGCATCCATCCCAGGCCGCGGGCCATGTCCGAATACCCTGAAAAATCAAAATAGATTTGAAAGGAAAAAGCGATCAGTGCCGCCCAGTTGCCAAGACAGCCGTTGCGGCCCGGGCTGCCCTTCAGCGCCTCCCACAGCTGCCCGGACGCGTTGGCCAGCAGCAGCTTTTTGGACAGGCCAATCACAAACAGGCGGGTGCCACAGGTGAAGTTCTGCCAGGAGAGGGCCGGCTTCTCCAGTTGGGGCTGGATGTCCCCATAGCGCTCAATGGGGCCCGCGATAAGCTGCGGAAACAGGGTGATAAAGGTGCCGTAGCGCAGCAGGCTCCGGTCTGCCGGGATCTCCTGCCTGTACACATCAATGGTGTATCCGATGGCCTGAAATGTATAAAAGGAAATGCCCACCGGCAGCGCCACCTGAAAGCCCGGCACGATCAGCCCCGCGTATTTAAAATAGCCCAGGATGGCCAGCTGAAGCCCGATGGAAAGCACCAGCAGCGCCTTTTTGCGGCGGGGACAGGCCGCCATCGCCAGGGTGAGGGCATAGTTTGCCAGGATGCTGACCGCCATCAGGATGACGGTGCCCGGCTCCCCCCAGCCATAAAACAACAGGCTTGCTGCGAATAAAAACGGCAGCCGCGCGCGCAGGGGCAACAAGATGTTCCCGGCGAGCACCGCCGGGAGATAAAAAAACAGGAAGCTGAGCGAGGAAAACAGCATCTGGCTTCCCTATTCGCCCCGATACAGTTTCACCAGCCGGCTGACCTGAGGCGATACGATGAGCGCCATCTCCACGCCCCGGGACAGGATTTGCCCCTGCTTGATGATGGCGTACTGCTCCGGGGAATAATTCTGCGCTTCCTCGGCCTTGGCCTGCATGCGGCCTTCCAAAAAGGGCAGGATGCGCTTGGCTGCCGCCTCATCCCTGGCGCGGATCAGCACCACCTCATCAGCCAGCAGGCTGTCGGCGGAAACCATACACAGCGCCTCGGCGCACCAGGACGGGTCAATGCCGTAAAAATCCAGCAGCATGCCCTCCGGCACGGCGGTCATGTCAGGCAGTGCGCCCGTTTTCTCCATCGCCAGATAGACGGCCTTGATGTCGATGGTTTCAGTCTTTCGGGAGGGCGCCGTGCAGCCGGAAAGCAGCAGCAGGGCCAGCATCAAAATCAAGAGCCTTTTGTTCATTCTTTATCCTCCTGAAGCGCCCCGCGCTCCCCGGCTTTTCGTATACCTGGCTGCCGTCAGCGCCCAGCCCCCTGCCCATCGGGATAGCGCCATGGCAAAACCGTCCCGGTTCAGGTATCCTTCCGCGTCTTTCAGCGTGCCTGACATATCCCTAAACCCCGCTTTTCACACCGCGTTTGAGCGTCTTGCCGTTTTATTCCACCGATGCCAGGGCAAAAGCCTCTATGGTTTTCACGAACACTTCCATACCCTCCTTGCTCAGGTGCACCCGGTTATCGGAGCTGAACTCAGGGCGCAGGAAGCCCTCTTCATCCATCAGCGGGGTCGCCACATCCAGGTAGATCACCCCCAATTCCTGGCAAAGGGCCTCCAGGGCAGTGTTGAAGGCGTTGAAGTTGGCCTGGTTAAGGTTTTTGGTCTGCGCTCTCTTGGCGATGGGGGTGACCGACAGGGCGACCAGCTCAAGACCCGGGTTGCGGTTCAGGACACGCTCAATGAGCCTGCGATACTGGTTCAACTGGGGATTCAGCCTGGCCCCGGCCTCGTCATTCATCCCCAGCATGACAAAGGCGCGCTTGGCCTCCAATATGCGCAGGCCCTCAGGCAGGCTGACCCGCGATCCCCGCAGCATCAGGGCCGGCTTGCTCTCATCCGGTGTGACGCGGCTGCCCTGGGAGAGGGAATAGCTGGAAATGGCGAGGAAACGCGCCCCCTCCAGCATCGGGTTGCCCCGCTGTGTCTGCTCCAGGCGGTAACGGCCAATTTGCTGCATGATGGAGTCCCCCACAAACACCGTGCCCTCAAAGGTGAGGCTTTCAGCCCCCACGGGCGGGCAGGCGGCAGCCAGGAGGCAGGCAAACCACAAACACAACAGGCGTTTCACAGCGCGATCCTTTCCTTCGTCAGATCATGCGGCAGCCGGGAATTGCCGGATCAAAGGGTTCAGCGAAATGATATATTGCGCCGGTTTGCGTGTCAACTCAAACCTTCCCCGGATTTCCACCGCTTGCGAACAACATATTTGTCGCATCCACGCTGATATGCTATAATCTGCATGCTTATCCCCACCTTGAAGGAGATTGTATGCCAACACCAGTTTTTAACAAGGATTACGTCAAGCAGTCGATTATCGGCAAGCTGCAGCGCTATTACGGCAAAACCCTGCAGGACGCCACGCCTTATCAGCAGTATTACGCCGTCGCCTCCACCCTGCGCGACCAGATCATGCACAAATGGGTGCACTCCAAGGAGCTGGACAACCAGGAAAGCGGCAAGCGCGTCTACTACCTGAGCATCGAATTTCTTTTGGGCCGGGCAATGTTCAACAACGCCCTCAACCTCCTTTCAAGCGAGGTCTACACCAAGGCGCTGACCGAATTGGACATCTCATGGAAGGACATCATCCATGAAGAGCCTGAGCCCGGTCTTGGAAACGGCGGCCTAGGCCGCCTGGCCGCCTGCTTCATGGATTCGCTGGCCACGCTGGACCTCCCGGCCATGGGCTGCACCATCCGCTATGAGTACGGCCTGTTCCGCCAGAAGCTGACCCAGGGACAGCAGATGGAAGTGCCTGACGACTGGCTGATCAACGGCAACGTCTGGGAAGTGAGCAGCATGGAGGACGTGGCCGAGATCCGCTTTGAGGGCAAGGTGGTCACCTCCAAAAAGGATGGCCGGGATATCTTCACGCTGGTGGATTACCGCACCGTGGAAGCCGTTCCCTACGACATGCCCGTGGTCGGCTATGGCAACCAGCGCGTCAACACCCTGCGCACCTGGCGCGCGCGCAGCAAGCAAAGCCTGGATTTGTCCGCCTTTTCCATGGGCGACTATGTGGGCGCCTCCAAGGAACAGGACCTGGCCAACGTGATCTCCAAGGTGCTTTACCCCGAGGACAACCATTACGAGGGCAAAACGCTGCGGCTGTGCCAGCATTATTTTCTGGTGTCCGCCAGCCTGCAGTACGCGCTGAAGGATTTTGAGCGCAGGCACGGAAACAACTACAAGCTGCTGCCCGACAAGGCTGTCTTCCACATCAACGACACCCATCCGGGCTTGGCGATTGCTGAAATGATGCGCCTGCTGGTTGATGAGAAGGGCCTGGGCTGGGAGGAGGCGCAGGCCATCACCAACCGCTGCATGGCCTACACCAACCACACCATCATGGCAGAGGCGCTGGAGCGCTGGCCTGAGGACCTGATCAAAAGCCAGCTGCCGCGCATCCACATGATCCTGGAGGAGCTCAACCGCCGCCTGTGCGAGAAGCTCTGGGACCGCTACTCCGGCGAATGGGACCGCATCGCGCACATGGCCATCCTGGCCTACGGCATGGTGCACATGGCCAACCTGTGCGTATCGCAAAGCTTCAGCGTCAATGGCGTCAGCCAGCTGCACGGGAGCATTATCAAAAACGACACCTTCAGTGAATACGGGCAGATGGAGCCGCGGAAGTTTACCTATGTGACCAACGGCGTGACCCACCGCCGCTGGCTGATGGCCTGCAACCCGCGCCTGACAGCGCTGATCAGCGAAGCCATCGGCGAGCAGTGGAAGACCCAGCCGGAGCGCCTGAGCGACCTGCTGCCCATAAGGGACGACGCCGCCTTCCGTGAGCGTTTCCAAAACATCAAGCGCCAGAACAAGGACGTCTTCAATGAGTTTCTGAAGCGCCGCCAGGACATGCAGGTGGATCCGGAATTCATGTTTGATGTACAGGTCAAGCGCCTGCATGAGTACAAGCGCCAGCTGCTCAACGCCCTGCATATCCATGTGCTTTACAACCGCATCATGGACGACCCCAATTTTACCATGTCCCCGCGCGTGTTCGTCTTTGGCGCCAAGGCTTCACGGGGCTATTACAAGGCCAAGATGATCATCCGCTATATCCTGGCGCTCTCCCGGCTGATTGACCGCAGCCCGCGCGCGCGCAAGATGCTGAGGATCATGTTTGTGGAAAACTGGAATGTGTCAGCCGCGGAGGCGCTCATCCCGGCCGCCGACCTGAGCGAGCAGATTTCCACCGCCGGCAAGGAAGCCTCGGGCACCGGCAACATGAAGCTGATGATGAACGGCGCTGTCACCATCGGCACGCTGGACGGCGCCAATGTGGAGATCTCCCAGGCTGTGGGCAAGGAAAATATCTACCTGTTCGGCATGACCGCCGAGGAGGTTGCCGCCAAGTATCAGGAGGGCACCTACGCGCCCATCCAGTTCTTTGAGCGCAACACCGAGATCCGCAAGGCCCTCTCCCAGATGATAGACGGCACGCTCTTCCCGGACAACCCCGCCATGGTGCAGATCCTTTACCACGATTTGCTGTTCGGTTCCAGCGGCGGCAAGCCCGACAACTACTTTGTGCTCAAGGACTTCGGCTCCTATGCCCAAGCTCAGCACCGCGTCGGCCAGGACTATCAGGACAAGGAGCAGTGGCTGAAAAAGGCCATCACTAACACCGCGATGTCCGGCTTCTTCTCCACAGACCGCACCATCGCCGAGTACAACGAAAAAATCTGGAAACTGAAGTAACACTGATTCCTATCTTTATTGCATCGTCGCGCCGGGGATTTTCCTGAGGAGGAATCCCCGGATCCTTTCTATTGTTGATGATTCCCCCTGACATCGCCGGGTCCTTGATGATGTCAAAACGACCGCGCACGGGAGATGCCCTTTGAAAACCAGCATTTCGGTTCGTTACCTGGCTGCAGGCAGCCTGGTCGCCGCTGCCTATATCGCGCTCACCCTGCTGTTCGCGCCCATCAGCTTCTCGCAAATCCAGTTTCGTATTTCGGAAGCCCTGGCCCTGCTGCCGGTGCTGTCGCCCGCCGCGGTGCCCGGGCTGTTCATCGGCTGCCTGGGCGCCAACCTGCTCACCGGCCAGCCCTGGCAGGACGTGGTTTTTGGCTCGCTGGCCAGCCTGGCAGCGGCGGTTTTTACACGCAGGTTCCGGCAGAAGCTGTGGCTGGCCGCGCTGATGCCGGTGGCGATCAACGCCGTGGTCATCGGGCTGATGCTCTACGCCGCCTATGGCCTGCACCCCTACATCAGCTTCCTTACCGTGGGCGCCGGCCAGGCGGTGGTCTGCTATGGGCTGGGCGTGCCGCTGGTCAGGGTGCTGGAGAAGCAAAAACTGAATTTCCTCTGACAAAGCAACATACATAAGGTAAGTCCCATAAGGATTGAAAAGATGCTGTGAATGTGTCTTTCGGGTGATCACTGTCGGACAAAGGGGCAGAAGGCGGGACAAAGCAATGATCTTTGTGCCCTTGAGCACGTCGTCATCATGTGATACGATGTAGCCAAGCCTTGGAAGGAATGCTTATGTTAATGTATGGTCTTTACCAACTTGCCACCAGTACTCGGCAAATCACAAAGGTCAGACATCTGCATTGAGTTTAAGCGTTATTTTCACACCAAGGTATATCTACCAAGGTCACAGGCTTTGCATACTCTTCAGAAAGGCTGGTCCGTTTTTTGAGCATTCAAATTCAATCACTTCAGCGTGCAATGGCTATTCTGGAGTATATCGCTGTTCACCAGGGAGCCGGAGTCAGCGAATTGAGCAGGGAAATGTCACTGAACAAATCCACTGTGTTCAGCATTTTGAAGACATTTGTTGCACTTGGATATTTGTTTAAAAATGAGATGACCGGACAGTATCAAATCACTTTTCGCCTCCATTCTTTGGTAGGAGAAGATCCTAAACCGGGTTCTTTCATCAGCTATGCTCGTCCCCACCTCCAAAAAATTGCACAGAAATATGACGAGACAGTGCACTTTGTAACCGGTGATGAAAATACTGTGGTATATATTGATAAACTTGAAAGCACAAAGCCAATCCGTATTCACACAGTTGTTGGCGCTGAACAACCCTTGCACTGCACTGCTGTCGGCAAGGCCATCCTGGCTTGGCGGGATGAAAATGAAATCATAGCCTACGCAAAACGGACCGGATTGAAAAGCATGACAGAAAACAGTATCACCGACAGCGCTACACTCCTTCAAGAGATGACAAAGATACGCGAGCAAGGCTTTAGCATTGATGATGAAGAAAATCAGCCGGATTTGTACTGCATCGGGATGCCTGTTTTCAATGACAAGGGCAAAGCGCTTTATGCGATCAGCTTATCGATGCCAAAGTATCGCAAGGATGAACTGGTAGTGGATGAAGTCGTTAACGACCTGAAGCAAACCGCACAGGAGTTAAATAAGTTTTTCTGATATCCAGCATCATCCTGTAAATATTCATAAAAATTAATAATCTGAAAACAACGTGATGTGTTTAGGTTTTATCAATCAGTCTGCATTTGCATACATGGCTTTTCTATGTCGTTGGCAAAGAGAATAAATTTTCTAAGCAGCTCGTAAATAAAGTTTCCATGAGTAGTTGACAAATTAATTATCATCATGTAGAATTGCATTAATTAAGAACGATGTGCGACAATGTAGCACGCTAAACAGCGGGACGAACGCGAGATTGTATCTTTTGGCTAATGCAGGACAACCAAAAATAATCTGATCTTTAAGTTTTGATGGGTCATCAAGGAGGTAATCAGATTTGTCACACTGGAATTTTGACATCTCACAATACATAGGGCATGTAGAATTGCCCTTGGTTTGTGATATCGTACAGGTGTTTCAAAAAGAAGAAATCCCTAATATTCATGCACATTTGTCTCCACAGATAGAAAGCATGATATCCGACAGTGATTTGAGAGACAAGAGAATTGCGATCGCCGTTGGCAGCCGAGGCATCAACGGCCTGGTGGATACTTTACTCTGCATCATTGATATTTTGAAGCGGCAGGGCGCCAAACCGTTTATTTTTCCTGCGATGGGCAGCCATGCGGGCGCAACGGCATCTGGCCAAAAAGAGTATCTGGCCGGACTTGGTGTAAGCGAGAACAGCCTGGGCGCACCTGTTTTATCCAGCATGGATACTGTTTTAGTTGACAGACTTGCCAACGGTTCACCGATATATTGTGATGCTGCGGCAGCTGCTGCGGATGGCATCGTTGTTGTGAACAAAGTAAGACCTCACGCCAATTTTAAGGGTGATATAGAAAGCGGCCTGTGTAAAATGCTTGCAATCGGCATGGGAAAGCGGGAGGGGGCCGCGACGCTGCACGCAATGGGATATGAGAGCTTCCCAGAAGTACTTGCATCCATGGCAGAGGTTTTGTTGAAGAAGCTGAATATTCTATTTTCTGTTGCCATAGTCGAGAACGCATATAACAGGCCCATGGTCATTGAGGCCATAGAAAAAACGAAGCTGATCTCCCGTGAGAAGGAGCTGTTAAGGATTGCCAAGGAACATATGCCTCGTTTTCTGACCGGGCCGATTGATGTATTGGTTGTTGATCAAATCGGCAAGAATATCTCAGGTCAGGGAATGGATCCAAATGTCACCGGACGCTCCGGTTCCCCGGTGCAGGAAGGGTTTGACAACAACCTGGTAGACCGGATTGTGGTGCTGGGATTGACAGAGCAGACGCATGGAAATTTTGTCGGCTTGGGGATGTCTGATATTTCTACCGTACAGGTGGCCCAAAATCTGGATTTTCGCACAACCTATATTAATGAAATCACATCAAGAACCTTGCCGCCAGCCAGGCTTCCCTTTCTGGCCGGAAACGATTTGCAGGCGATCCAATTGGCGTGTTATGCATGCAGCGCCTATCCTGGTGGTAATATTGGCGTCGTTCACATCAAGGATACCAATAATCTGGAGCGGATTCAGGTTTCGGAAAAAATCCTAAAGCGGATGAATCCGGATCACTACGCGCTGATCAACGACGCCGAACCCCGCTTCTCCGCTTTGGAATTTGAAAACGGCAGGCTTATAAGCGCCTTGTAAGAATACAGGGTTCCTTCGGGAATCTTGAAATAAAGGAGGATTCTATGAAAAGGACTCGTGTAATCTGGATTCTGACCATCGTGATGGTCTTCCTGCTCTCCATGTCTTCTGCGATGGCGGAAGGCGTGAAGAAGCCGGACAACTTCCCTGTCAAGCCCATCCGGATGCTCATCCCCTACGCTGCGGGCGGCAACAGCGACATGAACGCCCGAAAACTTGCAGAAATCATCGAAGTAAACAAGCTGATGCCCCAGAAGATCATCGTCACCAACATGCAGGGCAGCAACACCATGGAATGCTTCAACGCCCTCTTTGGAGCGGATCCGGACGGCCATACCCTGGTCCTGCAGCACACTGCCATCCTGACCCTGCCTGCCTACGGCATTGTCAACTATACGATGGAGGATGTGGACGCCGTCTGCGAGGTGCTGGAGCAGCCCCTCATCATTTTCGCCCGCTCCGAGGCCCCCTATAACAACACCGCGGAACTGCTGGAATATGTGAAGAACAACCCAGATGTCAAGATCCCCTTCGGTCTGCCGGGCGTCGGTTCCTCCGGCCAGACCGGCGCTGAAATCTTCCTGACGGAATCCGGCCTGCGCGACCACATGCTGCTGGTATTCTACGGCGGCGGCGGCAACACCCTGTCTGCCCAGCTGGGCGGCGAGGTCATCCTCTCCGGCGGCTTTGCCACGGACGGCATGCGCTATGTGCATTCCGGCGAACTGAAGGCCATCGCGGTTTCCGGCGACAGGCGGCTGGACATCCTGCCGGAAGTCGAATGCTTTGCCGAGCTTGGCTTTGAAAACAACTACATGACCCGCCAGGGCATCTGGGCCACCAAGGGCACCCCGCCGGAGGTCCTCGCCTACCTGGCTGACGTGTTCCGCCAGGCCTGCGACACGGACTCCTACCGTGAGTACCTGAAGATTCAGGGCTGTGAGGAAGCTTACCGCGGCCCCGAGGACTGGAAAGCCATCATGCAGGCTGACAGGGTTCAGATTGAGGCGCTGGTAGAAAAGCTGGGTTTAAAGGTCGAACAATAAATCCAATACACCTTCTCCCGGCCGAGCGGGTTCAGCGCGGCCGGGAAAGACTTATTGAATGAAGGATAAGGGGTGAGTTCATGTCTTTACGGAAAGCGGAATCCTACTTTTTGATTTTCCTTTTGGTCGTCGCGGGGGTATTTATCTATACCTCCTCCATCACCAAGGTTACCATAAAGGAACCGGTGACAGCCAGGGCATACGGCCTGGTGATTTCCAGCCTGTTCCTGCTGACGGTCTTAACACGGTTTATCTCCATCAACACCAAGGCCTATAAAGAAAAGGACAAGTCCGGCATCTTCAAAATTGACCATCCGCGCATCGTCCTCATCTCCACAATCGCCATGATTGTCTATACCCTGGGGATTATCTGGGTGGGCTACTATGTCATGACCTTCCTGTATACCTTTGGAATGATGATGCTGCTACGCGAGGACCGCACTACTAAGGCCTGGATTGTAACAGCCATCGGCTGCCTAATATTCACAGTTGCCCTGTACTGGGTCTTCACCATGTTCAATGTGTACCTGCCCAACGCCTGGCTGATTTAAGGAGGCACAGAGATGATAGACAATTTGTTTCAATTACTGACCAGCTCCTCCATCCTGTGGATGGTGGCCGGCGTCGCCCTGGGCCTGGTGTTTGGCGCGGTACCCGGGCTGTCGGCAACCCTGGCGGTGGTCCTGCTGATCCCTTTTACCTATAACCTGTCCGCGGACGCCGGCATCGCCACCCTGATTGGCGCCTATGTGGGCGGCATCAGCGGCGGCCTGGTCAGCGCCATCATGATCAACATGCCGGGCACGCCCTCCTCGGTCGCCACAACCTTTGACGGCTTTCCCATGGCCCAGCAAGGCAAGGCAGGCAAGGCGCTGGGCGTAGGTATCATCAGTTCCTTTATCGGCACGGTCATGAGCTGGATCGTCCTTGTGCTGTTCGCGCCGGCGCTGTCCAAGGTCGCGCTCCAGTTCGGGCCCTTTGAAATGGTGGGCGCCATCCTGTTCGGCTTTACCGCGGTCATCACCCTGTCCGGGAGCTCCCTGCATAAAGGCCTGGTCTCGGCGCTGCTGGGGCTGAGCCTGTGCCTGATCGGCAATGACTCGCTCTCCGGCGCGCTGCGCTCCACCTTTGGCGTGACCATCCTGATGGGCGGCATTCCCTACCTGCCCGCGCTCATCGGCATGTTCGTCATCGCGGAGATTTTCAATCAGTTTGAAACCATCCACGAAAAATACATCGTGCCCAAGCAAAAGATTACCGAGGTCTACATGACGCGCAAGGAGCTGAAGGAATCGGTTCCCAACTTCCTGCGCTCCAGCCTCATCGGCATCTTCATTGGCATCCTGCCGGGCATCGGCGGCACCTTCGCGAACTTTGTCTGCTATGATCAAGCCAAACGCGCCTCCAAAAACCCGGAAAGCTTCGGCAAAGGCAATTATCAGGGTGTTGTCGCCTCGGAGACCGGCAACAACGCGACCATCGGTGGCGCCCTGATCCCCATGGTGGCCATGGGCATACCTGGCGATATGGTCACCGCAGCGCTTATGGGCGGGCTGATGCTCAAGGGTGCGGCGCCCGGGCCGCTGTTCATGCGTGAATTCCCCGCGCTGAGCAATACCATCTTCAACTCGGTGCTGGTCGCCAGCTTCGTCATGCTCATCCTGATGCTGCTGGTTGGCGTCCGGGTGTTCCCGACCGTCCTGCGCCTGCCCAAGCATGTGCTGCTGCCTGCTGTCCTGGTGATGGCGCTGGCCGGCATCTACAACATTAACTACTCCATCAGCGAGATGATTGTAGGCCTCATAATGGGCCTGCTGGGATACGCGCTGGACAAGTTCAAGTATCCGAAGACCCCGCTGGTGATCACCCTGATACTGGGAGGAACAATGGAACTCAACCTGCGAAGGGGCCTGATGCTCAGCCAGGGCAGCCTCGCGCCGATGTTTACAAGGCCGTTCTCCATCATGTTCCTGGTGTTCACAGCACTGGCGCTGACCATTCCCTTCATACAAAAAAAGAGACAAGCAAAGAAAGCCCAGCTTAGCCAGACGAACAAGCAGTAAAAACCAGGAGGCAGCATGTATAAGGTATTGTTGACAGAACGAATTGATAAAACCGGCATCGACATCCTGTCCAAGGTTGCGCAAGTCGACATCGCGCCGGATCCTTCCGAGAAGACCATCGTTTCCATGGTGGGCGATTACGACGCCATGATCATCCGCGCGACTTTGCTGACCGAGCCAATGCTTGCCGCCGGCAAGAAACTCAAGGTGGTCGGCAGGCACGGCGTAGGAACGGATAACCTCGACATTCCCGCGGCCACCCGCCACGGTATCCTTCTGCTGAACACCCCCGGTGCGAACGCCGGCTCAGTGGCTGAATACACTGTGGGCGCCCTGCTGTACCTGTTCAAGCGCTTCGCCGAGGCTGACCGGATGCTGCGCCGCGGCGACTTTAACCAGCCCGGTTCCCTGACAGGCCTGCTGACCAAGCTGGGCTTTGAAAACAGGGTGGTTGAAGGAAGAACCATCGGCCTGGCCGGCTTTGGCGCCATTGCCAGGCGCGTCGCCAAAATCTGCATCCATGGCTTTGACATGAAGGTGTTGGCGTATGACCCCTATGTGAGCGAAGAAGCCATGAATGCGCTGGGTGTGCAGAAGGTGGCATCGGTAAAGAAAATGGCGCCTCTGGTAGACGCGCTGACCATTCATGTGCCCAAGACGCCTGAAACCGTCAACCTGATCAACAGCGAAATCTTCTCCGCCATGAAGCCAACCGCCGTGCTGGTCAACGCGGCGCGGGGCGGCATTGTCAATGAGGCGGACTTGGTGGAAGCCTTGAAGAACAGGTCCATCGCGGCAGCGGCGACCGATGTCTATGACCAGGAGCCGCCACCCATGGACCATCCCCTGTTTGCCCTGGACAACATGCTGATGACCCCACATATCGGCGCCGCCTCTGACGGGGCCATGCAAAACATGGCAAGCTATGTGGCCAGGGGTGTTGTGGATGTCCTGGAAGGAAGGACACCGCAGTTTGTCGTGAACCGCGAGCTGCTCAAAAAAGACGGCTGAACACAGTCTGGAGGAATTATCATGAGAGCGATCTACCACATCAATGAAATCGACAAATGGAAAACCACCCTCAATAGCTGCAACAATCTGCTTAACGTCACAAAAACGCGCGGAGAGACGCTGGAACTCTACATCGTGGCCAGTGGGGACTCGGTCTGCATATGCAATACGCAGGACGAGCAATACCTGGCTGAGCGCAAGCGCCTGATTGAGACGGCGGACAAGGGCATCCACTTCATGTTCTGTAAAAAGGCGCTTGAGGTGCGCAAGGTTGCCTGGCCGGATGATTTCCAGAAAATGCAAATCATCCCTTCCGCAGCGCTCACGCTGATTGAATACCAGGAAAAGGGCTTCCCCTACATCAAGCAATAAGGAGCAAACATGAAGAAATCTATTGTTGATACGATTTATGACGCGCAAAAAGACGCACAGGAAATCACAAAGGTCACGGAAACCCACAAGGCCTTTAGCGTAGAGAATGCCTATGGCTACCAACGCGAGCTGATAGACCGCTACCTCAGGGAGGGCAGCAAGGTGTCCGGCTACAAGATGGGCCTCACCAGCCGCGAGAAAATGGTCCAGATGGGAGTAAACGCCCCGATTTATGGTGTCTTGCTGGAAGAAATGGACCTCAAGGGCAGCCCTCTGGCAGTCAAGAGCTTGATTCATCCCAAGGCGGAACCGGAAATCGCTGTCCTATTGAAAGCGGACGTGGCGCCGGACGCAAGCATTGAAGAAATGGAAAAGGCCATCGGATGGATTGCGCCCGCTATCGAGATCATCGACAGCCGCTATAAGGACTTCAAGTTTACTATGCCGGACGTTGTAGCGGATAACTGCTCCTCCGCAAAATATGCGATCGGAGAATGGCTCTCCTATCCCATCAAAGGGGTCCATATCAATGAAATCACTGTCAAACTGTTAATCAACGGGGAACTGAAGGCTGAAGGTCCGGCGACAGCTGTGCTCGGAAGCCCCCTGCTGTCCCTCAGGGAACAGCAGCTGTCGCTGGCAAAAGCAGGCACCCAGCTTAAGAAGGGACAACTCATCCTGACCGGCGCCATCACAGTCGCCATGATGCTTGCCCCCGGAGACCTGGTGCGCGTTGATACCAACCACCTGGGCAGTGTAAGCATCCAATGCGAATAAAGCGCACTCCGAGCATGCCAACCACAGCATTGCGGATACCCCCGGACTACCATCAACAGGAGGATTCCATGTACACTGAAGCGCACAAAGCTTTGTTGGTTCGTATCGCTGAAGAACTTTATGAAGCAGACCATACCGGAAAACCTATTGAACAAATCACCAAGCGTCACCAGGGATTGAACATCCAGGATGCCTATGCGATACAATTGCTGAACAAAGACCGTGCGTTGACGGATGGCAAGCACATTACCGGTAAGAAAATCGGGCTGACGTCCCTGGCGATGCAGCAATCACTGGGCGTTGATCAGCCGGACTTTGGCTTTCTCTATGATTCCATGGACGCTACCCACACAGGCGCCATCCCCAACGGTGCGCTGCAGCAGCCCAGGGTTGAAGGAGAACTCGCCTTTGTTTTGAAAGCCCCCCTAAAAGGCAAGGTAACGGCAGAAGAAGTCCGCGCCGCAACCGCTTATGTCGTTCCAGCCATCGAGGTGGTTGCCAGCCGCATCAAAGACTGGAAGTTGACCATCGTTGACACAATTGCCGACAATGCGTCCTGCGGTATGTATGTCCTTGGTAATCACAAGGTGAATCCGGAAGAGGTTGACCTGCGCCAGGTAACGATGACATTGAGCAAGGATGGCGAAGTTGTCAACTCCGGCTTGGGAAGCGCAGTGATGGGCGATCCCGCCGAGGCAGTCGCCTGGTTGGCCCACTGCCTGGGCCAGTATGGTGTGACCCTGGATGCGGGCGATGTGGTGTTATCCGGCGCACTGTCAGCGGCGGTTCCGGCACTGCCGGGACAATCGTTTGTCTGCGATTTCGGAGACTTGGGCTGTGTAACAGTAAAATTTGAGTAGATAAGCAGAATAAGGTGGGGCATAGAATGAACAAAGTCAAGGTCGGTATCATCGGTCCGGGCAATATCGGGCAGGACCTGATGATCAAAATCAGAAGAAGCAAATACCTGGAATTGACCTGCGTCGTCGGCATCGTGGAGTCCCCCGGTATCAAGCGCGCCCGCGATATGGGCGTTGACGCCTCCGCGGACGGGGTCAAATACCTGGTGGAGCACTACAAGGGCGAAATCCAGATTGTCTTTGACGCCACAAGCGCCAAAGGCCATCTGGAAAACAGCAAGTACCTGAGGGAAGCGGGGATGTTCACCCTGGATTTGACCCCCGCAGCCCTCGGCCCGTATTGTGTGCCGGCTGTCAACCTGGATGAGAACATCCTTAAAGAGCCGGAAGTCAACATGGTCACCTGCGCGGGCCAGGCGACAACCCCCATGGTGGCGGCCATCAACCGCGCTGCGGACGTGTATTACGCGGAGACCGTCTCCTCCCTGTCCTCTTTCTCAGCAGGCCCCGGCACCCGCGCCAATATCGACGAGTTCACCCAGACCACCCGCAACGCCCTCATCAAAGTCGGCGGCGCGGACACCGCGCGCAGCCTGATCATTTTAAACCCTGCCGAGCCGCCCATTTACATGAGCAATACCATCTACTGCCGCGTGCGTGACAAAAACATCGAAAAAATCGCCAAGGCCTGCGAGGACTGCCTCGCCGTCATGAAATCCTATGTCCCCGGCGTGCGTTTCCGCATGAGACCCATCCTCAAGGACCCCAAGGACGACATCGTCATGCTGGGCGTAGAGGTGGAAGGCGCCGGCGACTACCTGCCCAAGACCGCGGGCAACCTGGACATCATCAATGCCGCGAGCATCCGGATCGCTGAAGTAAAGGCAAAACAGTTATTGGGGGTAAAAGAATGAGCAAGATCATCATCACAGATACCACCCTTCGCGATGGAAGCCACTCCGTTGCCCATCGCTTTACGATCAACGACGTCACCCGGGTCGTATCAGCACTGGACAGCGCGAATGTCGACATCATTGAAGTCGGCCATGGCGACGGCCTGGCCGGTTCCACAGCCAACTATGGCTTTTCAGCGGTTCCCGAGATGGATCTCATCAAAGCGGCGGTCCAGTCCGCCAAGAACTCCAAAATCGCGACGCTGCTCCTGCCCGGCATCGGCACGGTGCCCGATCTGGAAAAGGTCAAGGATCTGGGCGTAAAGGTCATCCGCGTCGCCACCCATGTGACGGAAGCCGACATCGCGCATGAGCACATTGAAGTAGCCAAAAAAATGGGCTTTTTCGTGGTCGGTTTCCTGATGATGGCGCACCGCGCGAAGACCGGGCGCGTGGTGGAGGAAGCGCAGAAGATGGAGTCCTACGGCGCGGATGTGGTCTATGCCACCGACTCCGCGGGCGCCCTGCTGCCAAAGGGCGTGAAGGAGCGCATTTCCGCGCTCAAGAGCGCGCTGAAGATCCCGGTCGGCTTCCACTCCCACAACAACCTGGGCCTGGCCATCGGCAACTCCCTGGCGGCCATCGAAGCCGGCGCCACCTATATTGACGGTTCCCTGGGCGGCCTTGGCGCGGGCGCGGGCAACACCCCGACAGAGATGCTCGTGGGCGTGATGGAGCGGGCGGGTATCGACAAGAACGCCAATTTCTTCAAGACCATCGATGCGTCCAGCCTGGTGCTCAACGAGGTGCTGGAGCCCTATGGCGTACACCTGCCCGCCATCCAGGATTCCCTGATGCTGGGTTACGCGGGCGTCTACTCCAGCTTCATGCTGCACGCAAAACGGGCGGCGAAGCGATTCAATGTGGACTATCGCGATATCATCGTCGAAGCCGGCAGGCGTGAGGCGGTCGGCGGTCAGGAAGACTGGCTGTACGAAATCGCGGAAGAACTAAGCAAAAAATAAATAACTGCAAAACCACGTTTTTAGAGGGTGCTGCCTTCACGGCTCACCTTCTTTTCATGTGTGTATCCATCCAGGGCCTGTTCATGCCATTGCGTGATGGATGCTCAGGCGGCGGATGTCTTACCGCCCCTTATGATACAGCCTGCGGCTCTGATACACCGGGTCGCAGGTGAGGTTGACGCCCAGGCGTCGGAAAATATTTTCATCCACCTCAGACAAAATCACGGAGGTGTGCACCTCGCAGCCCTTGAGCTGTGGCAGCTGCGACAGCGCCAGCGTGGCCTTTTCGCTGGTAGCCGCGGTGATGGACAGGGCGACCAGCACCTCATCGGTGTGCAGGCGCGGGTTCGAGTTGCCCAGGTAGTTGAGCTTTAAATCCTGAATCGGTCCGATGACCTCGGGAGGGATCAGTTTTTCATTGCGGGGTATGTTTGCCAGCGCCTTGAGACAGTTGAGCAGCAGCGCGCTGGAGGCGCCCAGCAGGCTGGATGTCTTGCCGGTGATCAGGTCCCCGTTCGGCAGTTGGGCCGCGGCGGCCGGGGCGCCGGTGGAATCGGCGCGCTTGCGGGCGGCCGCGATGACCGGGCGGTTGTCATCGCTCAGGTTGAGCTGCTGCATCAGCATGCGCAGCTTGATCACCTCCTCCTCCTCCGCATGGCCGCGGCGCTGCTCGACCAGGGTGTTGTAGAGCCTGCGGATGACCTCCTGCCGGGCAGCCTCTTCCACCAGCGGCAGGTCGGTGATGCTGTTGCCCACCATGTTGACGCCCATGTCCGTGGGCGACTGGTAGGGCATCTCCCCCCAGATGCGCTCAAGGATGGCGCGCAGGATGGGAAAGACCTCGATGTCACGGTTGTAGTTGACCGCCTGGACGCCATAGGCCTCCAGGTGGAAGGGATCGATCATGTTGACATCGCCCAGGTCCACGGTGGCAGCTTCATAGGCCACGTTGACCGGGTGGCGCAGCGGCAGGTTCCAGATGGGGAAGGTCTCAAACTTGGCATACCCGGATTTGACGCCGCGCTGCATGTCCTGATACAGCTGAGACATGCATACGGCCAGCTTTCCGCTGCCCGGGCCGGGCGCGGTCACCAGCACCAGGGGTCGGGTGGTGGCGATGTAGTCATTTTTGCCATAGCCCTTTTCAGACACCACCAGGGCGATGTCGGACGGGTAGCCCGGAATCGGGTAGTGCAGGGACACCTTGACGCCCAGGCTGCGCAGACGCCTGCGGAAGGCGACAGCCTGATGCTGGCCGCCCCACTGGGTGATGACCACGTTTTCCACCAGCATGTCCGCCGCGCGGAAGGCATCGATCAGCCGCAGGACTTCTTGGTTGTAGGTGATGTCCAAGTCCCCTCGCTTTTTATTCTTTTCAATATCGTCCGCGCTGATGATGATAACGATCTCCGCCTGCTCACGCAGCTGCGCCAGCATTTTTATCTTGCTGTCCGGCCTGAATCCCGGCAGGACGCGCGCAGCATGGTTGTCGTCAAACAGCTTGCCGCCCAGCTCCAGATACAGCTTTCCGCCAAAGCGGGCCACCCGCTCACGGATGCTTTCGGACTGGGTTTTGGTGTACAGTTCATGATCAAAGCCTGTACGCATGCCCCCTCCTTGACACAAAAGCACAAGAGCCTCTGCCCTTGAAGATTCATGACTTTCCCTAATAATATGCGATATCAGGCGCGATTGCAATGTGTAAAGGGGCAGAAATTAATTCCGGCAGCAGGATGAACGGTCAAAGTACAAGGGAACCTGTTTGCTTGAGGCGGCGCCCCGCCGCGCGGGCATCCGCCCCCGGGGGCATGCGGGCAAACCCGCTCTCTGATATTGTCAGGCCGGCCAGTCAGCGGCAATCATTGTTGTGAGATCAAAGGATCGTTTGCCGGCCGTCTCATACTGATGTAAAGCTTGTTTGCATCCAAAGCGGCGAGGGGTTTTATTGTCCTGCAAGGAAGGAAACCGATGGCATAGCCTGAGCTACGTTGAGGTTGACTGACACAGCGGGGCGACAAAAGACCCGGCGCAACGACGCAATAAAGATTGGAATAACGTGAAAACGCGTTTTCATCCCCTATTTGTGTCGCTCCATGCGACATGAATTTAGTATCAATCCGAACACACAGCAACAGGCCCCGCGGATTTGCGGGGCTTTGCTGCCTGAAATGGTTGATTATCCGGCATTGTCACCAGCTTTCTTCAAGGGAACCTCAAAGTCGCCCACACTCACAGCAATAGAAATCCTGAGTTCCGCAATATCCGGAGCCCTGGTGTGGTTGGCCTCAATACCCACTTTGAGCCCGCTGCCGGTGACAGCTACCTGCTTGCTAACAGTTTCTTCAGCCTACAGCCCCTTGACACCCGCGGCTTCCAGTGCGGCCTTGACCGCATCCATGATGCCCTTGCTGGTCCAGGTAGCGCCGGCGACAACGTCCACCTCCGCGGTGTTCTTTTCCACGATGGCGGCGGGCACGGCCTCAAGCGCTGTGGCCACAGCTTCAAGCATGGCCGCGGACTCGCCGTGCTCATCGATTACGACCGCGGTGATCTTGCCGTCCACAAAGGTTACGGTGACCTTGATGGGGGTATCAGCGGAGAAGCCCTCAGCCTCGCCGATGAAGGTGCCGTTAATCAGCGCGTAAAACCTGGTTTCTAGCTCATCCTTGGAAGATTCCAGCTCAGCAACCTTGGCCTCGGCTGCTGTCTTGGCGGTCTCAGCCGCGCCCAGCTTGGTCTCCAGATCAGCCTTGGCGGTCTCAAGCTCACCCACCTTAGTCTCGGCTGCTGTCTTGGCGGTCTCAAGCTCGGCCTTCGCGGTTTCCAGTTCGCTCGCCTTGGCCTCGGCTGCTGCCTTGGCGGTCTCAGCCGCGCCCAGCTTGGTCTCCAACTCAGCCTTGGCAGTCTCAAGCTCGCCCACCGTCGTTTCCAGCCCTGCCTTGGCGGTCTCAAGATCGGCCTTCGCGGTTTCCACTTCGCCCACCTTGGCCTCGGCTGCTGCCTTGGCAGTCTCAGCCGCGCTCAGCTTGGTCTCCAACTCAGCCTTGGCGGTCTCAAGCTCGGCCTTCGCGGTTTCCAGTTCGCCCGCCTTGGCCTCGGCTGCTGCCTTGGCGGTCTCAAGCTCGGCCTTCGTGGTTTCCAGTTCGCCCGCCTTGGCCTCAGCTGCTGCCTTGGCGGTCTCAGCCGCGCCCAGCTTGGTCTCCAGATCAGCCTTGGCGGTCTCAAGCTCGGCCTTCGCGGTTTCCAGTTCGCCCGCCTTGGCCTCGGCTGCTGCCTTGGCGGTCTCAGCCGCGCCCAGCTTGGTCTCCAGATCAGCCTTGGCGGCTTCCAAACCGCTTACCTTGACTTCCAGAACAGTGTTGGTGGTCGTAAGATCGGATACTATGTCCTCGGCTGATGCCTTTTCAGTCTCAGCCATGCTCAAATTGGTCATCAGCTCAGCCTTGGCGGTCTCAAGCTCTCCCACCTTGGTCTCCAGCTCGGCCTTCGCGGTTTCAGCTGCGCTCAGCTTGGTCTCCAGTTCGGCCTTCGCGGTCTCAAGCTCGCTCAGCTTGGTCTCAAGCTCAGCCTTGGCAGTCTCGGTCCCGCCCGCCTTGGTCTCCAGCTCAGCCTTGGCGGTCTCAAGCTCGCCTACCTTGGTCTCAAGCTCGGTCTTCGCGGTTTCAAGCTCGCCTACCTTGGTCTCAAGCTTGGCCTTGGCAGATTCAACACTGGCAAGCTCTTTGTTCACCGTGTTGTTGCGGTTTACCAGCACGCCAATGCCCACGGCAGCGGCCAATACCACAATGGCCAACAGGATACTTAGTTTTTTCATCGTTTCTCCTCCATACTTTTTATGCCTCAGCCCAGCAGCTCCCTGAGCTCCGCCTCATCAAAGCCGGCCATCACCTTGTTGTCACAGCGGATGATGGGCGAGCGCAGCAGGCGCGGGTTGTCCAGCACATAGTCGATAATGCTCCGGGTTGAATCAGTGTACGCAACAGGGTGTGATTTTACCTTGGTGTCCGTAAGGTCCAGCATCCCGCGGGCGGACAGGCCGCGAACAAACAGCTCCACCTCCCTCTTTCCCAAACGGTGTTTTGACAAGTCAACCAACTGGTAGGGGATGCGCCGCTCCTTTAAATAGCGCTCCGCCTTTTGTGTATCAAAATTGCGTTTGTGCCAATAAATCTGAATGTTCATGCCTCTGAAACTTCAGCCTGTTCAAGAAAGGGCAGCGCCAGGCGGTTTTGTCCATCCTCCCACAGCCTCTCCAGGCGGTAGAAGGCGCGCGTGTCCTGCCTGAAAATATGCACAATCACGCTTGCGTAATCCATCACGATCCAGGTTCCGTCGTTCTTGCCTTCCACACGGCGGGGTTCAATCCCCTGCTGTGCCAGATGCTCATCCAGGTGTTCACAAAGCGCGCGCGCCTGAATCGCGTTGTGCGCGCTGACGATGACCAGGTAGTCCGCCAGCACGGTCAGATGCGCGATCCTCAGCGCGACAAGGTCCTGCGCTTTCTTGTCATAAAGCAGTTTGGCAATCGTCGAAACCAGGTTCTCTTCTGCCATGATAAATCCCCTTTCTTTTATATATTGACCACAGCCGATCACGGCTGTCAATATGCCAAATCCTCCTTCACCGGATGCCTGAGCCGCGCGCGCAAATCCGCGATGCCCATCAGCGACAGCGGGCTTTCCGACAGCCCTTTCGTTTTGACAAATTTCTGCGTGCCTGTCAGGGAGGTCAGCGCGGCCAGGCGCAAATCCTCCTGTGCCTGCTCGCGTATCAGCCCCAGCCCGGGATATTTGCGGGAGGGCTCGATCGCATCCGCCACGAAGATTACCAGCTCCAGCGCGTTCATGCCTGCGCGTCCGGTGGTATGGTAGCGGATGGCATTAAGAATGTGTGCGTCAGAGATATGGTACCGCATACGCGCGATCTGCGCGCCCACCGGCCCATGCAGGAGGGCATTGCTGCCCATGGTCTGCGCGTCACAGGGCAAACGCGCCTGGCGCGCGATGAGCTGCAGCCGGCCCAGCTCCATGTTTTTCGCGCAATCGTGCAGGATGCCGGCCACGCCCGCCTTTTGCATGGGCAGGCCGTGCAATCGCGCCAGGCGGACCGCTGTATGGCGCACTCCCTGAGAATGCAGCAGGCGGGATGGAGATACCGCCTGGCGCACCATGCGCTCATAATCCGGCTGGTACAAGCAGTTGGATGCGATGTATTCGGCCACCTGCGGCAGAAGCCTGCCCGGGGCGTCCGACAGCAGGCGCAGCTGCGCGCGGATCTGTCCGGAGGACATCGTCACCTGCGCCGCGGGAATCAGCCTTACATGCGCGCCATGGTCACGCAGGTCCTCGCACAGCGCGGAAGCCTCATAGCCCGCGCGCGGATAGGCGGCGAAACTGCACATCGTCATCAGCCGCGCGGCGTCCTTCCAGCTGGGAATATCCCGAAGCTTGTCCGCGCCGATGATATAAAACAGTTCAGCGTCCGGGTAACGCTGCCGCAGCTCCCCCACCGTATCCACCGCGTAGCGCGGCTGCGGCTGAAGGTCAATCTTGCTTAATTCAAGCCCCGGATGCCTGGCGATGGTCAGGCGGATCATCTCGCAGCGCTGCGCCGCGGACGCGTCCGCCTGGCGGATCAGCGGCTTGCCAAAAGGCGCAAAGAATACCTTGTCCAGCTGCAGCGCCTGCAGGCAGGCATGCGCTGCCCGCAAATGCCCGATGTGCACAGGATCAAAGGTTCCGCTGAAGATACCAATCCGGCGCACGGCATGCTCCTTGGTTTTACTTGCATCTTTATTATACACACATCCCGGCAAATGGCAAAGCCTACCGCGTCTTTCCATACCGGGCGCGGTCAGCAAAGGCTTGCCCGGGCGATTGATCAGCCCCGTGTAAAATTTTTGCTTCTGACAGCGGACCGCGCCGGCCAGGCGCGCGTGCGCCGGCGGGCAATGGCAGACGGCTCGTCACGGCGGTAGCGGTTGCTGCGCCCGCTGGGCAGGCTGCTGGCAAGCACGACCCGCAGACCGGTGGTGTATCGGGAAACCTGTTTTATCCTGACGCTTTCGCGGTTCATTGTGCGCTCACTTCCTGGCACTCCTTGCGCCAGGGCTATTATAACATATTTATAGCGCGCTTTGTAAAACAATTGTAATATTTGCTTAAGTGTTACGAATCCCGAATGGTTCTCTGCGGGAAAGGATGAGCATCATCCCTGTCTGACTCCTATCAGCATTAAACTCTGCAAACCTTGCTGTTTCATGGTAAACTAATGCCGGGAGAACACCTGAAAGAAGGTCCAGGGAATGTACACAGAGCGTCCGGAAACCAAGCCGGGCCAAAGCCATGCATCCCGCCTGTTCTCCGGGCAAACGTTTCGCCGCCCGGGCCGTCCGGCGGACAGGCGGCGTTATCATTCAGGAAAGGTGGCTTGGGATGAAGCTGTTGCTGCTGGCCTGTGATCTGGTCATTACCGCTGTATATGGCCTGCTGTGCTTCCGCCTGTTTCCGGCAAGCCTGGACAGCATCATCATTATATTGCTGTTCTTCCTGGCTGTGCGGGTTGTTGCCCTGTCGATTCATGACGCTTTTTCAGTGCTCAACCTGCTGCTGCTTTATCCCCTCAGGCACTTCCAGCCCTCGCTTTTGATGCTGATGTACCTGCTGTATACCGCTTTGTATTTCTTTCTGTTCTTCAGGGAGCAAAAGCAGCAAAACCTGATTGCGGAAAACACCCGCCTGCGCATTGAGACCCAGCAAGCCCGCCATACCCAAAACCTGCAGGTACGCTATGAGAACCAGCTGGCCATCAATACCCAGTACAAGGAGCGCCAGCGCATTGCCCAGGACATCCACGATCTGCTGGGGCATACCATCACCGGCTCTATTTTCCAGTTGGAGGCCGCCCGGCGGATCATGGAGCAAGAGCCCGAGAAAGCAGGGCGCATGGTCGCCAACGCCACGGATAACCTGCGGGCAGGAATGGAGCAGATCCGGGACGTGGTGCACCGCATGAGGGCCCAGATGCCGCATTTGCACCGCCAGGAGATGGATTTGATAGTGGAGCGTTTCCGCCGGGACAGCGGCATCACCACCCATTACCAGCTGCAAGGGGAAGCGGAGCACATCACGGGGGACATGTGGGCTGTGCTGCACAGCAACCTGGCCGAAGCCCTGTCGAATGTGCTGCGCCATGCCCAGGCCACCCAGGTGGACATCTCCCTGCAGGTGCTGCCGGGTTTTGTGCGCCTTCAGGTACAGGATAACGGCTGCGGCGCCGCCACTCTCAGCGAGGGCATGGGCATTTCAGGAATGCGCGCCCGGGCCGGCGCCCTGGGGGGCAGCCTGATCATCAATGGGGAGAAAGGAATGAGCGTTATCACCCTTCTCCCCCGGGAAGGACAAGAGACATGATTCGTGTTGCCATCGTGGATGACGACGCCCTGATCCGGGAATCCCTGCGCATTTTGCTGGACGGCCGGGAGGGCATCTCCGTGGTTGGACTGGGGGCAAACGGCCTGGACGCCCTGCAACTGTGCCACCAATGCGATGTGCTGCTGCTGGATTTGCGGATGCCCCATAAAAGCGGGCTGGAGGCGCTGCCGGAGGTGCTTTTGCACACCCGGGTCCTCATGCTCACCACCTTTGATGAGGAGCAGGAGATGGTGCAATGCCTGCAAATGGGCGCCCAGGGCTATTTGCTCAAATCCGCCACCCCGGACAGCATTGTTCACGCCATTGTGGAAATCCACCAGGGAAACACGGTGTTTGACACCCAGGCCATGGAGGCTGTTCGGCGCAACCTGTATGCAAGCGGGCAGAAGCTGGCGGAGCTGAGCCAGCGGGAGGAGGACATCGTGTCCCTGATTGCCCAGGGGCACAGCAACCGGCAGATTGCGGAAAAGCTCTTTCTGTCCGAGGGAACGGTAAAAAACCACATCACCGCCATCCTTCAAAAGAGCGGCCTGGAGCACCGTACCCAGATCGCCATCAGCAGGCTGAAGGGGGAGCTATAAAAAACGCTCGCCGGCGATAAAGAGCACTGCCTTTAACAACCGAATACCCGCCCGGGAGAACCACCACCCGCCCTTGTGGATGAAGTTTCGCTGACTTGTTCAGGCATGGAGCCTGTTCGCCTGCCCGTCCTATCTTCGCTTTGCGTTTTTTCATATTTTACAACAATTTTGTCTCGGCTTTACTCAAGAGAAGGGAATGTTTATCCCTTTTTTGCCAGCTGAAATATAGACATGGAAGGGTTTCCGGCGACAAAATGTAAAAAGCAGATTTTGCAAGCGCCGTACATTGCCATAAGATTTGATTTTACATCCTTTTGGTATGGTGTTCATGGATTCGTCTGAATCAATCCGGACCACAGAAGAAAGGAAAAAAACGATGAAAAAACTGCTTTCTCTGCTCCTGGCTTTGACCCTGTGCCTGACCCTGGCAGCCAGCATTTCTGCCCAGGAGGCAACCAAACCCGCCAAATATGTGTTCTTCTTCATTGGCGATGGCATGGGCGGCCCCCAGATCAGCGCCACCCAGTATTATCTGGGCACCAAAGAAAACCCGGACACTGCCGTCCCCACCCCCGCCAACCTGTCCTTCACCACCTTCCAAAACGTGGGCTTGATGACCACCTACGACGCCACTTCCTTCTGCCCGGACTCTGCCTCCACCGCTTCCAGCATGGCGGCAGGCCAGAAAACCCTGTCCGGGGTCATCAACTATGATGTAAACAAGGAACACACCTTTAAGCTGGTCACCGAATACGCTAAGGAAGCCGGGATGAAGGTCGGCGTGCTGTCCAGCGTATCCCTGGACCATGCCACCCCCGCAGCCTTCTACGCCAAGGTTCCAAGCCGCAATTCCTACTATGACATCGCCGTTCAGGGCATGACCGGCACCACCCTGGACCTGCTGGCGGGCGGCGGCTTCAAGCAGCCAACCGGCAAAGCGAAGGATCAGAGGGATGTCTACGAAATTGCCAAGGAAAACGGCTTTACCTTCATTAACGACAACGAAGGCATCAGAGCGCTGAGCCCGGAATCCGGTGAAAGAGTGCTGATCCACCTGCCCGACCTGGCCGGCTCTGCCGCCATGCAGTATGAAATTGACCGCCGCCGCCTGGTAGCCGAGGGCGAGGACAGCATCAGCCTGGCCGAGCTCACCCAGTCCGCCATCAACTACCTGATGAACAACAAGGGTTTCTTCATGATGGTGGAAGGCGGCAAGCTGGACTGGTCCTGCCACGCCAACGACGCAGCCACCACCATTTATGAAACCCTGGCCTTCGCGGACGCCGTGGCTGTCGCCAAGGAATTTGCCGAGAAATATCCCGAGGAGACCCTGATCGTGGTCACCGGCGACCACGAGACCGGCGGCATGACCATCGGCTACGCCACCACCTGGTACGACACCTACTTCAACTATCTGGAAGAACAGGACATTTCCTATGAAGATTTTGACAAACTGGTAGCCGGCATGCAGGAAAGCGGCGCCACTTTTGCCGATGCCCTCAAATCCATCGAAGAACACTTCGGCCTGGTGGCCCCCGACAGCGAGAACGCTGCGAACGCCCAGCCCGGCCTGGTATTGACCCAGCAGGAAATGGCAGCCCTGGAGGCCGCCTATGGCCTGAGCATGCTGCCAAAGGCGCAGCGGGTGATTGGCAAGCAGGAAGAGTTGCTCTACGGCGGCTATGAGCCCCTGACCATCGCCAGCAACCATATCCTCAACAACAAGGCCGGAATCGCCTACACCTCCTACGCGCACACCGGGCTTCAGCTGCCGGTGTACGCCGCGGGCGCCAATGCCTATCTGTTCATGGGCAGCTATGACAACACCAACATCTTCGACAAGTTCATGGCCGCCATGGCCCTGACCCCCGATAACAATTAAGCCTGTCCTTACGCACTCCCCTTTCAGCCGGCACCCCGTCCTTCCCCGGGACGGGGTGCTCATACTACTTACTCAATCAACCTGACGACGACTATGTAATGGGAGCATCAATGAGCAAGCGCAGCAACTGGTTGTTCTGTATCATCATGGGGCTTCTGGCCTATGCCCTGACCTTTTTGCCCAATCCGGTGATTCTCACCTCCGGCCAGGTACCCCGGGAGCAGGTGATCATCCGCAGCGTGGACAACACCATGTCTGACCCCATTGGCATTGTGCACATCGGGGTGCAGCAAGCCCAGGTAGAAATCACCTCAGGCCCTCACAAAGGGAAGACCGTCCCCGCCTCCAACTACCTGAACGGCGCCCTGGACAAAGACAAGCTGTTTGAAGTAGGAGACAGGGCCATTGCCATGGTGCACGATTCTTCCCTCGGCCTGTCCGCCACCCTGGTGGACCATGACCGCCGGGGTATGGAGGCCCTTCTGCTGGGGTTGTACGCCCTGCTGCTGGTGGTGTTTGCCGGGGTGTCCGGAGTGGGCGCCCTGGTCAGCATGGTAGCCACAGCCGTGGTCATCTGGAAGGTTTACATTCCCCTGTTGATTTTGGGATATTCGCCGGTATGGACGGCCCTGCTGCTGGTCATGGTGCTGACAGTGATGATCGATTTGCTGGTAGCAGGGCCCAACCGGATGGCGCTGTCCGCCATGATCGGTTCGATGGGAGGCACCCTCGTCACCATCCTACTGGCAGTGATTTTCATCCACCTGTTCAAGCTGGACGGGGGCGGGCTTCCCTACATTGTCCCCCTGCTGTCCCAGTCCGGGATGACCTTTGACATGAACCAGCTGTTTTTGTCCACCGTGTTCATCGCCAACTCCGGCGCGGTGATGGACCTGGCCATGGACATCGCCGCTTCCTCCAGCGAAGTGAAACAGCACGCCCCGAACATCAGCCGCCTGGAGCTGATGAAGGCCGGATTCAGCGTGGGGCGCACGGTCATTGGCACCATGACCACTACCCTGGTGCTGGCCTATGCGGGCAGCTATTTGTCCATGCTGGTCTACTTCCAGGCCCAGGGAACCCCCCTGATCGACATCCTCAACTACCGCTTTGTGGCCAGCGAAATCATGATTACCCTGGTGGGCTGCTTCGGCCTGGTATCCGTGGCGCCCCTCACCGCCCTGGCGGCCAGCTGGCTGTTGACCGGGAAGCCCTCCGGCAAAATCACCAGGAGCGAGCTCCTGCCAGGGCGAACCAAAACAGCTGTAGACCCCCACGAAGCCTGAAACCCGAGCTTCCGTAGATACAAAACAATACCAGCGGCAAGGGATGAATGAACCCCTGTTCCAAGTCATGACTTTGGTCACCCCAAAGCATGACTTTCTTGACTGCCCCCTTCCCGCCGCCTTTGTTACTCTGTGGATGCGATCATAAAAAAGGAGGAATCAGGATGCTGCAAGCCAAGGATCTGGTAAAACGATATGACAAAACCCTGGCGGTATCTTCCATCAGCTTTTCAGTGAAGAAAGGTGAAGTTTTCGGGCTGCTGGGGCCCAATGGCGCCGGGAAAAGCACCACCATCAACATCATCACGGGCTTGATCAGAAAAGACGGGGGCAAGGTGACCATCGACGGCCTGGACCTGGACAGGGAGCTGACCCAGTGCAAACACAAGCTGGGCATCGTTCCCCAGGATCTGGCCATTTATAACGACCTGACAGCCGAACAAAACGTGCGGTTTTTCGGCTCGCTGTATGGCCTGAGGGGCAAGAAGCTGGAAGAGAGCGCCCGGGAAACCCTGAAGCTGGTCGGCTTGCATGACCATCGCCGGCAGCGCGCCAAGACCTTCTCCGGGGGCATGAAGCGCAGGCTCAACATCGCCTGCGGCCTGGTGCACAAACCCCAGCTGCTGATTCTGGATGAACCCACCGTGGGCATTGACCCCCAAAGCCGCAACCACATCCTGGAATCCATTCTGGAGCTCAACCGCCAGGGGATGACCGTCCTGTATACCACCCACTACATGGAGGAAGCGCAGCAGCTGTGCCAGCGCATCGCGATTATGGACTCCGGGCAGATCGTGGCCCAGGGAAGCCTGGCGCAGCTGAAAGCCCTGGTGCAGGAGCATTGGTACATCACCATGTCCCTTCAGGGCACAGTGCCTCTGGAGAAGCTGCGCCTGGTATCCGGCGTGGAGCAGATCGACATCCGCGAGAACAGCTACCGCTTCACTCTGAAAGACAAAAAGAACCAGCTGCGGAATTTGCTGGATTTGCTCGTCCACGACCAGGTAGAAATCACCGACATGGCCATTTCGGAGCCGGACCTTGAGGACATCTTCCTGACCCTCACCGGCAAGCGCCTCAGGGATTAGGGAGGCCGCGATGAGAGCATTGCAGTTTGTTAAAAAAGAGATCCAGCACGCCTTTTCCAGCCCGGAATCCCTGATGCTGATGATCCTGTTTCCCTTCGCCCTCACCCTGGTGCTGGGTTTGGCATTTTCCAGCAGCTTCAGCCGGGTGATCAAGATGCCGGAAACCCGCCTGCCCCTGGTGGCGCAAGGAAGTCTGCAGACCAATCTGTACATCAGCCAGGCAGCCCAGGCGGGCTTGGTGTTTGAGCAAGCCACCCTGGAGGAAGCGCAGCAGCAGCTGGAAGACAGGAAAGCCCCCGGCTATGTGACCCTAGATGGCAACGGGGTGCAGTACCATGCCCGCAGTTTCGGAAACATGGAAGGCCTGCTGCTTAGAACCTATTCCCGGATTTTCGCCCAGCAGGCCAACATGGCCGGCCTGGCCGTGAAGGCGGGCAGGCTGGACCTGGCGGCTCCCAGGGCAGGCAACCATATCGCCCATGAAAGCATTGCCCTGGATCGGGAGCCTGATTCCTTTGGCTATTATGGCATCACCATGCTCACCATGATCATGATGTACGGCGCCAGCCAGGCCATGGGGCTCATGGGCCTGGAGCGCAGGGAGCGTACGGACCTTCGCCTGAAAGCCTCTCCTTTTTCCATGACCGGTGTATACCTGGCAAAGTCCGGCATGTCCATTTTCACCCTGCTTGTTCAAGCCTTGATCCTGATGATCATGAACACCCTGGCCTTTGGGGTGGATTACCGCAGCATCCCCCTGGTGCTGCTGATGCTCATCCCTTTTGCCTTCTTTTGCAACGGCCTGGGCATCCTTGCCTATCAGGCCGCCGACAATGAACGGTCCGCGAATGGTTTCCTGAACCTGTTGATTGTGGTGCTGGTGTTCCTGGGGGGCGGCTACGTGCCCTTGAGACAGTTTGGCGGCCTGATGGAGAAACTGGCGGACTACTCCCCTGTGGGCATGATCAACCAGGGCATGATTGACTATATCTATACCAACCAATTCTCAGGCATGCTCAGGGCCATGGCGTTCACCGGAAGCCTGGGGATCGTGATGCTGCTGATTGCCTATATGCTGTACAAAAGAGAGGAGGGCAGCCATCGTGTGGCAGGTGCTTAAAAACAATCTTCGTCAACTGCTTGCCAGCAAAGGTACTTTGGTGGTCGCCCTGATCATGCCCGTGGTATTGTTCGCTGCCAGCCTGGCTGCCTTTGGCACCGGGGACGGGATGTACCGCTGGAATGTGGCCCTGGTGGACCAGGATCAAACAGCCCTGTCCCAAAACCTCAGTGAAGTTCTCTCCCAGGACGCCAACCGTGTGGAGGCGCTGGAAGAAGAGGAAATTAATGAGGAGCTGAAAAGCGGCCGCATGGACCTGGCGGTACTGGTGCCCGCCGGCTTTGAACAAAAGGTATTGTCAGGGGAAGAACCAAGCCTGACCCTGCGCTCCCTCAAAGGGCAGGAGGTGGCGGGAACCATGTCCGTTGCCCTGAACCTGTACGTAGCAGACCTGCTGCGCATCCGGGACATTCAAGGCTTGACAGACGGCCAGTCTCTGGCGGACAGCTACCGGAACCTGATGCAGGAGGGGATGCAGTACCGGGAGGTGCCAGTATCCGAGCATTCGGGCAGCGCAGGCATGCGCCAGGGAAGCGGCTTCCTGTTTTACGTCCTGTCCATCAGCATGCTCCAGGTAGCCTCCCTGATTTTGAAGGAAAAGCAACTGGGCACCCTGTCCCGGATTCGCCAGGCGCCGGTAGAACGGCTGGAATACATCTTCTCCGTATTCCTGGCCGGTGTGCTGATCCTGCTTGTCAACCTTCTGTCCCTGCATGCGCTGATCACCTACGCCTTCAGCGTCTACACCACCCTGTCCATGTACCTTCTGTGGTTCTACTATGGCCTGGTGTGGCTGTTCATCGGCATTTTCATGGCCCTGATAGTAAACTCCAGCGCGGTGCACGGCAGCCTGATCCCCATCTTGACCGTCATCACCTCCATGCTGGGGGGCAGCTACTGGCCCATTTGGCTGATGCCTGAGTTCATGCAGAAGATCGCCCGGATCACTCCCCAGTACTGGGCGAACGACGCCATGGAGATTTTGCAGCAGGGGCAAAGCCTGCAGGGGATCCCCCAACACCTTTTGGCGCTGACAGGTTTTGCCGCCTTGTTCCTGTCCCTGGGCGTCTTCGCGCTGCGGCGCAGCCGGGCAAACCAGACTTTTGTATAGCATGTTCTGACACAATATGAAGCAACTGCGCTGTGCGATCTGAAGGATGGCACAGCGCAATTTAGCGGTGGGTGACAGCGAGACCATCTCACGGCTTCTACAGATAAAAGCATGGTCAGAAGAACCATCTCCAACAACGCCAATGGGATGTCTGCGTGATCGCAGGCATCCCATTGCATCTGTAACACCATGTTGCGGGCAGCTTGATCAAACCATCTCGATTATCACGCGCTCGGACGCGTCGCCGCGGCGGGGCCCCAGCTTATAAATGCGGGTGTAGCCGCCGGCGCAGTTCTTTTCCTCGTTGCGCTTGCGGTACTTGGGGCCGTATTCGCGGAAGAGCTTCTCCACCACGGGATGCTTGTTGTCCTTGGTGCGCTCGCGGTACTCCGTGCGCGACTCATCATCCTTACGGAGCTCCTTCAGGTTATACAGGTAGGCCATCATCAGGCGGCGCGCGTGCAGCTTGCTCGCGGCGTCGTTGACCACATCGATGGTGACGATCTGTCCCTTGTCGTTGTGATACTGCTTGGTGGCATTCACGGTTTTGTCGTATTCACGGACCGCCAGGGTGACCATTTTCTCGGCCACGCGGCGGACTTCCTTGGCGCGGGCCAGGCTGGTCTCGATGCGGCCATGCCACAAAAGGCTGGTCACTTGGTTGCGGATGAGCGCCTTGCGCTTGTCAGCTGTCAGGCCAAGCTTGCGTTGCTGTGCCATGTCGGGTATTCCTCCTTAGGCCACTGGGGCTAATGCTTATTCGTCGTTGGAGCGCAGCGCGAGGCCCAGCAGGGCCAGCTTTTGCTCGACTTCTTCCAGGCTCTTCTTGCCCAGGTTGCGTACCTTCATCATGTCTTCCTGGTTTTTCTGAACCAGCTCGGCCACGGTGTTGATGCCTGCGCGCTTGAGACAGTTGAAGGCGCGTACGGACAGATCCAACTCGTCAATGGTCAGCTCAGCGACCTTGCCAGTCAAACCGGTCTCCGTCTCCTCCTCGTGGTGGATGACAGGCTGGTCGGTCAGACGGGTAAAAATGCCAAGCTGATTGACCAGAATCTTGGCGGCCATGCCAATGGCTTCCTCCGGCGTCACGGCGCCATTGGTCCACACTTCCAGCACCAGCTTGTCATAGTCGGTGATCTGACCCACGCGCGTGTCCTCTACCGTGTAGTTGACCTTGCGCAGCGGGGTGTAGATGGCATCAATGGGGATCATGCCGATGACTTTTTGCTCCGCGGGCTTGGAGCGCTCCGCGGATACATAGCCGCAGCCGCGCTCGATGTTCAGCGTCATGTGCAGCTGGGTGCCCTCAGACAGGGTGGCGATGTGCAGATCGGGGTTGACCACCTCGACCTCGCTGTCCACGCGGATATCCGCCGCCGTGACCACGCCGGGGCCCTCGGCGATGATTTCCACCTGCTTTTCCACATCGGCATGCAGGATCAGGGCCAATTCCTTAAGATTGAGGATGATCTCTGTGACGTCTTCCTTGACGCCGGGAATGGTGGAAAACTCATGCTGCACGCCATCGATGCGAACGCTGGTGACAGCGGCGCCCGGGAGGTTGCTCAGCAGGCTCCTGCGCAGGGCGTTGCCCAGCGTATGGCCAAAGCCGCGCTCCAGGGGCTCGACGACAAAGCGGCCGTAAAAGTCTTCCTCGCGATAAGCGACGCGCTCGATGCGCGGGCTGACGGATTCGGTAATCACGTTGCTTCCCTCCTGTTCGGTGTCATTCGGTCGATATGGAACAGGTTAACGGGAGTAGTACTCAATGATCATGTTCTCCTGCAGGGCAAAGTCGATGTCGCTGCGCTCGGGCAGGCTGTCCACGGTGACCTTGAGCTGGTCAAAGTTGACAGTCAGCCACTTGGGCAGGATGCGGGCGCTGCCTTCACGGACCATTTTGAACAGGTTGATGTCACGGCTGGAAGCGCCGACAGAAACCACATCGCCTTGCTTGACGCGATAGGAGGGAATGTCGACCTTGCGGTCGTTGACCAGGAAATGACCATGGTTAACCAACTGGCGGGCCTGCGCGCGGGAAGCGGCCAGGCCTGCGCGGTAAACCACGTTGTCCAGCCTGCGCTCAAGCAGCTCAAGCAGGTTCTCGCCGGAAACACCCTTCATTTTCAGGGCGCTGAGGTAGGTGCGGTGGAACTGCGTTTCCAGCATGCCGTAAGCGCGGCGGGCCTTTTGCTTTTCACGCAGCTGGGTGCCGTACTCGCTCATCTTGCGCTGGCGAGCCTGGCCGTGCTGGCCGGGCGGTGTGGGGCGCTTTGCCAGAGCGCATTTCTGTGAGAAGCATTTCTCGCCCTTCAGGAAGAGCTTGGTGCCCTCACGACGGCACATGCGGCATACGGAGCCGGTATTTCTTGCCATGTGGGTCTCTCCTTTTTTACACTCTTCTGCGCTTGGGCGGGCGGCAGCCATTGTGGGGAATGGGGGTCACGTCCTTGATCATGGTGACCTCCAGGCCTGCCGTCTGCAGGGAACGGATGGCGGCCTCACGCCCGGAACCCGGGCCCTTGACCAGCACATCCACAGTGCGCAGGCCGAACTCGGTCGCGGCCCGGGCAGCGGTCTCCGCTGCCATCTGCGCGGCAAAAGGGGTGGATTTCTTGTTGCCGCGGAAGCCCATCCCGCCGGCGGAAGCCCAGGAAAGCGCGTTGCCCTGGGTGTCCGTGATGGTCACGATGGTGTTGTTGAATGAAGATTGGATGTGCACCACGCCGCGCTCAACGAGCTTTTTCTCGCGGCGCCTGCGCGATACCTTCTTGAGATTGGGTCTTGCCATTCTACTCCTCCATGCCCGATGCGGGCTTCAAATGATGCCCTTACTTGCCAGCCTTCTTCTTGCCAGTCACCTGGCGCTTGGGGCCCTTGCGCGTACGCGCATTCTGCTTGGTATTCTGTCCGCGCACAGGCAGGCTGCGGCGGTGGCGGATCCCGCGGTAGGAACCGATCTCCACCAGGCGCTTGATGTCCAGGCTGATTTCGCGGCGCAGGTCACCTTCCACCTTGACATGGTGTTCAATGTACTCGCGCAGCTTGCTGATGTCGTTCTCACTCAAGTCGCGGACCCGGGTGTCCGGGTTGATCTCGGTCTCAGCGAGGATCTTTTTGCTGGTGGTCAGGCCGATGCCGAAGATGTAGGTCAGACCGGCTTCCACGCGCTTGTCTCTGGGCAAATCAACGCCCGCAATACGTGCCATGTGTTGGAAACACCTCCAATTTACTGCTCTTGCCGGGCAATCCCGGCCATGTATGATGGAGCCGCGCGGTCCTGAAACAGCATTGTCACAGGCAGCCGCCCGCGCAGCGGACCATGTCAAAGAGGAACCCCTCAGCCCTGCCTTTGCTTGTGCTTGGGGTTCTCGCAAATGACCATAATACGGCCTTTGCGCTTGATAATCTTGCATTTCTCGCAGATTGTTTTGACGGATGGACGGACTTTCATGGGGGCAAACCTCCTCAGTTGGGCTTAGTTCTTGCTTCGCCAGGTGATGCGGCCGCGTGTCAGATCATAGGGGGACAATTTGATGGTCACCCGGTCCCCAGGGTAGATGCGGATGAAATTCATGCGCATTTTGCCGGAGATATGTGCCATGATCTTATGCCCGTTGGGCAATTCCACGGAAAACATGGCGTTCGGCAGGGCTTCGACGACCTTGCCTTCGATTTCGATGACGTCGCTTTTGGACAAAAATGGCCTCCTTCAGGCGGGGTAGATGGGTGGCGGGTCTTGCAGGGGCTTGAGAAACGCGCGGATCTGTTGATCCGTCAGGGTTTGGGCTTCGTAAGCCTCGCGCAGGCCGGGCATTTCATGACCAATGGCCCGCAGGTGCTTGCGGCGTTTTTTCTTGGGCCGGTTTACAGCCCGCAAACCGCCATCGGCAACCAGTACAAAATCAGCGTCCAACTCATATAATACCACAAAGGTCCTGCCTTTGTCACGCCCTTTGAGAGAAACCGCGGCGATGCCGCTTTTCAGCTCCGGTCTCATCGCCAGCCCTACGCCCAGGTGTAGCCGGGCAGCGTGAGCACCTCAGGCGGGCCATCCTCGCGCACGGCGATGGTGTGCTCATAATGCGCGCAGGAGGAGCCGTCCAGGGTCTTGATGGTCCAGCCGTCTTCCATCTCTTTCACCTGCCAGGAGCCCAGGGAGATCATCGGCTCAATCGCCAGGGTCATCCCAGCCCGCAGCCGTGCGCCGCGGCCCGGTTCGCCGAAGTTGGGGACGGAGGGATCCTCGTGCATGTTACGCCCGATACCGTGGCCGGTCAGGTCACGGACCACGCCGTAGCCCTGGCTTTCCGCCAGGGTCTGCACCGCGTGCCCGATGTCCGAGATGCGGTTACCGCTGACAGCCTGGCGCGCGCCTTCAAAGAAACACTGTTCAGTCACGCGGATCAGCCGTTCCAGCTCCGGGCTGATGATGCCAATGCCTATGGTAAAGGCGCTGTCAGCCTGCCAGCCATCCAGCACCAGACCGCAGTCCACCGACAGGATGCTTCCGGAGCGCAGCACCTGCCGCACGGAGGGGATGCCATGCACCACTTCGTCATCCACGCTGGCGCAGATGCTGGCGGGATATCCCCGGTAATCCAGAAAAGACGGCACGGCGCCGGCGCGGCGGATCAGCTCCTCCGCATAGGCATCAATCGCCGCGGTGGTTTCGCCCGGGCGGATGACCTCGCGCAGCTTTTGCATGATTTCATACAACAGCTGGCCTGCAGCGCGCATCCTGTCCAGCTGGACGGCGTTCTTGATAAAGATCATTCCAGATCCAGCACCTTGAGGATGAGCGCGAAATCATGCTCAATGTCGCCTTCGGCAAGCACATTGATCAACAGGCCGGTTTCGCGGTAATAGGCGATCAGTGGCTCGGTCTGGCGATGGTAGACCTCCAGGCGGTGGCGGATGGTCTCAGGCTGGTCATCCGCGCGATGGATCAGCTCGCCGCCGCAGGCCGCGCAGGTGGTCGCGCCATCCAGGCGGCGGATGTGATAGGTCGCGCCACAGTCACGGCAGACGCGCCGGCCGCCCAGGTTGCCCAGGATGATGTCCTCTCCGGCTTCCAGGTCAACCACAGCGTCGATCCGGGCGAAAGCTGCCAGCGCCTCCGTCTGGGGGACGGTACGGGGAAAGCCGTCCAGGATGTAGCCTTTTACACAGTCCGGCTGCCTGAGGCGCTCGCGGACCATGTCGATGACCACCTGGTCGGGAACCAGCTCGCCTTTGTCCGTATAGGCCTTGGCTGCCAGACCCAGCTGCGTGCCTTGCTTGATGTTGGCGCGCAGCATATCGCCGGTGGAAATCTGGGGGATGCCAAAACGCTCAGACAGCAGCTTGGCGTGCGTGCCCTTGCCCACTCCAGGCGGGCCCAAGAAAATCAGGTTCATGTGCCGCTCCCCGGGCTTACAGGAAGCCCTTGTAGTTGCGCATCACCAGCTGTGCCTCAACCTGACGCATGGTCTCAAGAGAAACGGACACAGCGATGAGCATGGAGGAGGCCGCAAAGGGAATGCGGACGTTCTGCCAGGCGGACAACAGGGTGGGCAGGGTGGCCAGCAAAGCCAGGAAGAGGGCGGCGAACAGCGTCAGGCGCTTGGAAATCCTGGCCAGGTAAGCCACGGTATTGGGGCCTGAGCGAATGCCGGGAATATTGCCGCCCTGCTGCTGGATGTTCTTGGCAATATCCTGAGGATTGAAGGAAATGGACGCGTAGAAATAGGTGAAAGCCAAAATCAGCAGCGCGGTCACGGTCAGGTTGAGCGGCGCGCCCTGGCCCATGTTGGCCTGCCACCACTTGTAGGCGGGGGAATTCACGCCGAACATGGCAATGATGGTACCGGGGAAAGCCATGAAGGAATACGCGAAGATCAGCGGCAGCACGCCCACGGACAGGACCTTCATGGGGATGTGCGTGGACTGGCCGCCGTACATCTTGCGGCCCACGACGCGCTTGGCGTACTGGACCGGGATGCGGCGCTCGCCCAGATCAATAAAGGTAACCACGGTGATCAGCACCAGGGTGGTCACCAGCAGGATCAGGAACCCGGAGATGGTGGTGCCGTAGGATGTGATGCCCAGCACGTCGGTAAAGGCGGTCAGCAGGCCGGAGAAGATGTTGGAGATGATGCCGGCGAAAATCAGCAGCGAAATGCCGTTGCCGATGCCGCGCGCGGTGATGCGCTCGCCAATCCACATGGCAAGCGCGGTACCGCCCGCCATCACGATGCCGATGGTCAGAAGGCCAAAAAAGGAATCATAGCCGGTCTGCAAAACCGTCAGGCGGGTGACCGGGTCGACCTGACCTTTGAGGGCTGAGATAATGCCGATGGCTTGGATGGCCGCAAGAACGATGGTGGAATAGCGGGTGATCTTGTTGATCTTTTCCTTGCCCTCCTCACCGCCTTCCTTTTGCAGGCGCTCCAGCGCCGGGATGGCGATGGTCAGCAGCTGGATAATGATGCTGGCGTTGATGTAGGGCGTGATGCCCATGGCCATGACGGTCATCTGGCTGAAGCTGCCGCCGGTCATCATGTTGACCAGGCCCAGCATGTCATACTGCTCAGCCAGCTTCTTGACCACCTCGGCGTTGATGCCGGGAACCGGAATCACACCCACCAGGCGGTAAATCAGCAGCATCATGAAAGTGTACAGGAGCTTTTTCCTAAGATCCTGCACCTTCCAGGCATTGCGGAGCGTTTCCAACATCTCAGACCTCCTCGGCCTTGCCGCCGGCCTGCTCGATCTTTTCCCTGGCTGAGCCGGTGAAGCGGTTGACCTGGACCGTCAGCTTTTTGGTCAATTCGCCGGTTCCCAGGACTTTGACGCCGTCACGCAGGTTGTTGACCAGCCCGGCTGAGCGCAGGGTCTCGATCGTGACGGTGGCGCCGTCATCAAACTGCTCCAGGCTGCCCACGTTGACGATGGCGTATTCCTTGCGGAATACATTTTTAAAGCCGCTTTTAGGGATGCGCCGCGTCAAAGGCATCTGGCCGCCTTCAAACCCGGGGGCCTTGCCGCCGCCGGAGCGCGCCTTGGCGCCCTTGTGGCCACGGCCGGACGTCTTGCCCAGGCCGCTGCCCATGCCCCGGCCAACGCGTCTGGGCCTGGTCTTTGAACCCGCAAGGGGTTGCAGTTCATGCAATTTCATGAGGATGCCCTCCTATCACTCGTTGATTTCCTCGACTTTGACCATGTGGCGCACAGCGAACACCTGTCCGCGCACAGCATCGCTGTCTTCCTTGACGACGCTCTGGCCGATTTTCTTCAGCCCCAGCGCCTGGATGGTGGCAATCTGGTTCTTCAGCCGGGCGATCGGGGACTTTTCAAGCGTGATCTTCAGTTTCATCTTGTCCCTCCTCAGCCCAGGATCTCTTCGACGGTCTTCCCGCGCAGCTTGGCCACCTGCTCGGGAGAGCGCAGGAGCTTGAGCCCCTCGATGGTTGCCTTGACGGTGTTGATGGGGTTGCTGGTGCCAAAGGACTTGGTGCGGATGTCCTTGACGCCGGCCAGTTCCAGCACGGCGCGCGCGGCGCCGCCTGCGATCACGCCGGTGCCCTCGGGCGCGGGCAGGATGACCACCTTGCCGGTGCCAAAGTAGCCGGTAATCGGATGCGGCACCGTTGTGCCTGCCAGCGGTACGGTAATCAGGTGTTTTTTGGCGTTTTCATTGGCTTTGCGAATGGCCTCGGGAATCTCGGCCGCCTTGCCAATGCCGGCGCCCACGCGCCCCGCGCCGTCGCCAACCACGACCAGCGCCGCGAAGCGAAAGTTGCGCCCGCCCTTGACGGTCTTGGCGACGCGGTTGACGCTGACAAGCTTCTCCTTAAATTCGCTCTGCTCTTCGTGGTCACGGTCGCGGCGATCTCTGTCTCTGCGTTGCATCTGAAAGTCTCCTTCTTACTTAGAATTTCAGCCCGGCTTCACGGGCGCCGTCTGCCAGGGAGGCGACACGGCCGGTATAGATGTAACCGCTGCGGTCAAAGACCACCTGGGTGATGCCGGCGGCCAGCGCACGCTCGCCCACCAGCTTGCCCACAGCTTTGGAAGCGCCCTTCTTGTCCAGCTCGTTCTCCTGGGCCTTGATGCCCTTGTCCATGGTGGAGGCGGCAGCCAGGGTGACGCCGTGCGTGTCGTCGATCACCTGGGCGTAGATGGCAGCATTGCTGCGGAAGACGCACAGGCGCGGCCTCTCGGGGGTGCCGGAGACCTTCTTGCGCACACGCGCGTGGCGAATCTGGCGCACTTCATTGCGGTCGCGTTTCTTAAACATATACGGTCACTCCCTTCTTCTTAGTTGCCGGACTTGCCCACCTTGCGGCGGATATGTTCATCCTGATACTTGATGCCCTTGCCCAGATAGGGCTCCGGCGGACGCACGGCACGGATGTCGGCGGCTAGGTTGCCTACGACCTGCTTGCTGATGCCCTTGACCACCACGGTGGTGGCGTTGGGGGTCTCAAAGCTGACGTCCTTGGGCGCGATAAACTCCACGGGGTGGGAGTGGCCTACGTTCAGCGTCAGCTTGTTTCCGTCCACCTGGGCGCGGTAGCCGGTGCCCACCAGCTCCAGCGTCTTGCTGTAGCCCTTGGTCACACCGATGACCATGTTGTTTACCAGCGTGCGGTACAAGCCATGCATCGACTTTTGGGGCTTGGAATCGTTCTTGCGGGTCAGGTGCAGGACGCCTCCGTCCTGCGAAATGCTGATGTCCTTGTTGACATCCTGGGACAGCGTGCCCTTGGGACCTTTGACGACAACCAGGTTGGACTCATCCACCGTGACCGTCACGCCCTTGGGCACCGAAATCGGAAGCTTTCCGATACGAGACATTCTTTCTTCCTCCTGTGCGTGATTCGGTTACCAGATGTAGGCGAGCACTTCGCCGCCCAGCCTGTCCTGGCGTGCTTTTTTGTCGGTCATCAGGCCTTTTGAGGTGGAGATAATCGCCACGCCCAAGCCGCCTAAAACCTTGGGCAGATCCTGTGAGCCGGCATAGACGCGCAGCCCGGGCTTGGAGATGCGCTTCAGCCCGGCGATCACCGGCTGCTGCTTGTTGTTGACATACTTGAGGGTCAGCTTGAGCTGTCCCTGTACGCCATCATCAATCCTGTCATAGGCCTTGATATAGCCCTCTTCCAGCAAAATCCTGGCAATCGCCTGTTTGGCTTTGCTGGCAGGGATGGTTACCGTGTCATGCCTGGCAATCTGCGCGTTGCGAATGCGGGTGAGCATATCGGCAATGGGGTCGTTCACTACCATGGGGGAACCTCCTAACTCCTATAATCCTTACCAGCTGGCCTTGCGCACGCCGGGGATCTGGCCCTTGTGGGCCAACTCCCTGAAGCAGATGCGGCAAACGCCATAACGGCGCAGCACGGCATGCGGGCGACCGCACAGGTTGCAGCGTGTATACGCGCGGGTTGAGAACTTGGGCTTGCGGGATTGCCTTACTCTTAAACTTGTCTTTGCCATAATCAGTCTCCTCCCTTACTGCGCGAACGGCATCCCCAGCAGGGACAGCAGCTCCTTGGCTTCCTCGTCCGTGTGGGCAGTCGTGACAAAAATCATTTCCATACCGCGGATTTTCTCAACCTTGTCATAGTTGATCTCCGGGAAAATCAGCTGCTCGCGCACGCCCAGGGCATAGTTGCCGCGGCCGTCAAACGACTTGGCGGACACGCCGCGAAAGTCGCGCACGCGGGGCAGGGCAATGGACACAAGCTTGTCAAAGAACTCTTCCATCCGCCTGCCGCGCAGGGTCACCTTGGCGCCAACGCTCATGCCTTCGCGCAGCTTGAAGTTGGCGACGGACATGCGGGCTTTGGTCACCAGGGGCTTCTGGCCGGCGATCTGGCTAAGCTCTTCCACGGCGTTTTCAAGCGCCTTGGCGTTGTCCTTGCAGTCGCCCAAGCCCATGTTGATGACGATCTTCTCAAGCTTGGGAACCTGCATGGGGTTCTTGTAGCCGAACTTTTGCTGCAAGGCGGGCACAGCCTCGGCCAGGTATCTTTCCTTCAGACGGGTTGCCATGTGGCTGCTCCTCCTTTAGTCAATCTGCTGTCCGCACTTCTTGCAGACGCGAATTTTCGTGCCGTCCGGCTGCACCTTTTTGCCGGCGCGCGACGGCTTGCCGCACTTCTGGCACACCAGCATGACATTGGAAGCGTCAATGGCGGCTTCCTTCCTGATGATGCCGCCAGGCTGCCCCTGGGCGCGGGATTTTTGGTGCTTGGTCACCATCGCCACACCTTCCACCGTGACACGGCCGGTCTTGGGGCTGACAGACAGCACCTTGCCCTTTTGGCCCTTATCCTTGCCGGAGATGACGATGACTTCATCCTTGGTCTTCACATGTACTTTCATCTGCATTCTCCTTACAGCACTTCGGGAGCCAGCGATACGATCTTCATGTAGTTGCGCTCGCGCAGTTCGCGCGCGACCGGCCCGAAGATGCGTGTGCCGCGGGGCTGCTTCTGGTCGTTGATGATGACGGCGGCGTTGTCGTCAAAGCGGATGTAGGAGCCGTCGGGCCGGCGGTTCTGCTTGACTACGCGGACGATCACAGCGCGCACAACTTCGCCTTTCTTGACCTGACCGCCGGGGGCGGCGGACTTTACGCTGGCGACAATCACATCGCCAATGGAGCCTGAGCGGCGGAAAGATCCGCCCAGCACTCGAATGCACATGATTTCCTTGGCGCCGGAATTGTCGGCCACCTTAAGCCGTGTCTGCGGCTGAATCATACGGGGTTCCTCCTTTTATGCCTGCGCCATGGCGCGTCGTGCCCATGGCAGGGTCTTACTTCGCTTTTTCGATGATCTCAATCAGGCGCCAGCGCTTGTCGCGGGAAAGCGGCCTGGTCTCCATAATCCGCACGGTATCCCCGATACCGCAGGCATTCTCCTCGTCGTGCGCCTTGAACTTCTTGGTGTGGCTGATGATCTTGCCATACAGCGGATGCTTGTAACGGCTGCGGATGGTCACCACGATGGTCTTGTCCATCTTGTCGCTGGTGACGATGCCCACACGGGTCTTGCGGTTGCCGCGGTTCACAGTGGTCTCGGACATTGGTTCCTGCCTCCTTTCTTATCGGGATTCCAGTTTCTTGGACTGGGTCTGTGCCGTCAGCGCGCGGGCGATGTCCCGCTTGACAGCCTGGATTTGCATCGTGTTTTCCAGCTGGCCGGTCGCCAGGCGGAAACGAAGGTTGAACAGCTCACTTTTGAGCTCCGCGATCTTCGCGGTGAGGTCTTCAGGCTTCATGGCCAAAAATTCGCTTACCTTCATCAGTTGTCACCACCGCTCATGTGCTCCATCTGCGCCTTGGAATAGATCTTGGTACGCAGGGGCAGTTTGGTCGAAGCCAGCCGCAGCGCTTCACGGGCTACGGCTTCCTCAATGCCGCCGACTTCAAACAGCACGCGGCCGGGCTTGACAACGGCCACCCAGTATTCCGGGGAACCTTTGCCCGAACCCATGCGGGTCTCGGCAGGCTTTTCAGTCACGGGCTTGTCGGGAAAGATCTTGATCCAGACCTGGCCGCCGCGCCTGGTGTAGCGGGTGAGCGCGATACGGGCGGCTTCGATCTGCTGGCTAGTGACCCAGCTGGGATCCATCGCCACCAGCCCGTAATCGCCATAGGCGATATAGTTGCCGCGCATGGCCTTGCCCTTCATGCGGCCGCGGAACACCTTGCGGCGCTTGACACGTTTTGGCATCAACATGGTTTACTTGCCTCCTTCAGGGTGCCTGGCGCCCTTGTTCTTTGCCTGGGGCAGCACCTGGCCCTTGTAAATCCACACCTTGACGCCCAGGCGGCCGTAGGTGGTCTTGGCTTCGGCGAAGCCGTAATCGATGTTGGCGCGCAGGGTCTGCAGCGGGATGGAGCCTTCGTGGTAGTGCTCGCTGCGCGCGATGTCCGCGCCGCCCAGGCGGCCGGACACCTGCGCCTTCATGCCTTTGGCGCCCGCGCGCATGGTGCGCTGAATGCTCTGCTTGAGGGCGCGGCGGAAAGAAATGCGCTTCTCCAGCTGCTGGGCAATATTCTCGGCAACCAGCTGGGCATCGGTATCGGGATTCTTGATCTCAATGACGTTGATGGTCACCGGGCGGCCGACCATTTTTTCGACAAAGGCCTTGAGCTCCTCAATGCCCTTGCCGCCGCGGCCGATGATCATGCCGGGCTTGCCGGTAAACAGGTTGATGGTCATGCGTGCGGCGGAGCGCTCAATATCGATGCGGCTGACGCCGGTAGCAAAATACCGCTGCTTCAGGGTTTCGCGGATCTTGTAATCCTCAGCGAGGAAATTGGCGAAATCCTTCTTTTCTGCGAACCAGCGCGTGCTCCAGTCGAAAATAACACCGACGCGCGCGCCATGGGGATTGACTTTCTGACCCATTGCTGAAACCTCCCTTAACGTTTGTCGAGAACGACGCTGAAGTGGCTGGTGCGCAGCAGAAGCTGTGAGGCGCTGCCGCGTGCCTTGGGCATGAAGCGCTTGAGCGTCGGTCCGGGGTTGGCGTAGATTTCAGCGATGTACAGTCCCTCGCGATCCATTTCCAGGTTGTTGACGGCGTTGGCCGCGGCTGACTGAATCAATTTGAACAGCACCGGCGAGGCCGCATGGGGCGTCAGGCGGAGGATGGCCAGCGCCTCCTCCAGGTCCTTACCGCGCACCTGGTCAATGATCAGGCGGGCTTTGCGAGGGGAGATGCGGATGTGCTTGACGTGCGCATGGGGGCGCTTCTCGTCGCGGAGCTGATGCAGCTCGCCTTTTTTGTGGGTATTGCTTGCCATTCTGCTCTCTCCTTTCGCTTACTTGCGCTGGGTCTTTTTTTCGCCGGCGTGCCCGCGGAAAGTGCGGGTGGGGGCGAACTCGCCGAGCTTGTGGCCGACCATGTCCTCGGTGACATAAACAGGCACATGCTTGCGGCCGTCATGGACAGCGAAGGTATGGCCGACAAAGTCGGGGAAAATGGTGCTGGCGCGTGACCAGGTCTTCAGAACAGATTTCTTGCCGGATTGGTTGAGCGCTTCGACGCGCTTGAGGAGCCTTTGGTCAACAAAAGGTCCTTTTTTCACTGAACGGCTCATGCTTTGAGGGGGCCTCCTTTCATCCTTTGGGGCTTACTTTTCGTTGATGCGCTTGACGATCATGCGGTTGGAGTACTTCTTGCGTTTGCGGGTCTTCAGGCCAAGCGCTGGCTTGCCCCATGGGGTGACAGGCGCCGGCATGCCGATGGGCGATTTGCCCTCGCCGCCGCCATGCGGGTGGTCAACCGGGTTCATCACAACGCCGCGCACGGAGGGGCGGAAGCCCATGTGGCGTTTGCGGCCGGCCTTGCCGATGCGGATGTTCTCATGGTCGGTATTGCCGACCGTGCCGATGGTGGCCTGGGCGTTCAGCGGCAGCCTGCGGATCTCGCCGCTGGGCAGGCGCACCTGCGCATAGCCGCCTTCCTTGGCCATCAGCTGGGCATACACGCCCGCGGAGCGGACAAGCTGCCCGCCTGCGCCTGGGCGCAGCTCCAGGTTGTGAATCAGCGTGCCCGTGGGGATGGCGCTCAGCGGCATCGCGTTGCCCGGCTTGATGTCGGCGCCTTCGCCGGCTACGACCGTGTCGCCCACATTGAGACCGACCGGCGCCAGGATGTACCGCTTCTCGCCGTCCAGGTAGTGCAACAGGGCGATAAAGGCGGAACGGTTGGGATCGTACTCGATCGCGGCAACCTTGGCGGGCACCTGCAGCTTGTTGCGCTTGAAATCAATGATGCGGTACTTGACTTTGTTGCCGCCCCCGCGGTGGCGGACGGTGATCTTGCCCTGCTTGTTGCGGCCCGCATGCTTCTGCTTGCTGACAGTCAGGGCCTTCTCCGGCTTTTTCCTGGTAACTCCCTCAAAGGCGTTGACCGACATAAAGCGGCGCGCTGGCG